>Ga0164296_1002013_pt1 | contig 20718 bp, 22 predicted proteins | sample GEODES057metaG_FD_113533 | JGI IMG/M metagenome (GOLD analysis project Ga0164296, IMG submission 113533) | Dystrophic lake water microbial communities from Trout Bog Lake, Wisconsin, USA - GEODES057 metaG | ecosystem: Environmental > Aquatic > Freshwater > Lake | place: USA: Trout Bog Lake...
CCTGCCAAGGCCTACCAGTGTCAGGGCGCGGTCTTTGAATTCATTGCTGTATCGTTGTCGCTTCACGGTCTTCATGGTGCTTGTCCCTTATTCCCTGGTCCAGGATTTTAGAGCACCTCACAGTGGTTGCGCGCCGCTTGGCACGCGAAACGCAGATCACATCAACCCTGTCCTTGATACACGGGGGGATCCTGGCAGCCTCAAGTGAGAAACAACACGTGTACAATCAGCAGCCTCTCGCATGAGCCAGTTTCCCGCCTGCAAGCACAAGAAGCACAAGACCAACGGCCCGCGCCGGGATGGCCTGCGCTGGCTCGCGGCAGAGCCTTATCGTCTCTTCTTTTTCAGCGGTGCGGTGTGGAGCATCATCGGCGTGACGCTGTGGCCGCTGTTTTATGCGCAGCAGCTTGGCTTTTATCCCGGCTTCGTTCACGCACGCATCATGATCGAGGCTTTCGGTGCGGCCTTCGTCGTCGGTTTTCTCGGCACCGCCGGGCCGCGCATGGCCACGGCTCCGAAGCTCACACCATCAGAATTGATCTGGCTCTTCGCTCTGCATCAGTCTTGCGGCATCTGTCATCTCACGCTGCACCAAGCCTGGGGGGATGCGTGCTTCATCGCGCTGCTTGTTTCGCTGCTGCTGTGTCTGGTGGTTCGCGTGGTGAAGTTCCGCAAGGAGGCACCACCGCCGCAGATGCTCCTCGCTCTCACCGGGCTGATCTGCGGCATCGCAGGTGCGGCACTGCTGCTCTTGCCGACGACCCTGCTCGATCCACAGCGTCTCCGTCTGGCGAATCTGCTGCTCTATCAGGGCCTGCTGCTGCCGCCGGTGCTGGGCATCGGCGCGTTTGTGTTTCCGCGCATGCTCGGCGGTGAATTTGGCGATGCCAAAACAGCGGCGCAAAGCCGAACGAAGCTCATCCGCGCCAGCATGACGGCAGCCCTCATTGTGGGCAGTTGCTTTCTCGAAGCCTGCGGTCAGGTCATCTTGGGCTTTGCGGTGCGGGCTCTCGTGGCGGCGGGTTATTTGCTCACAGAGATGCGCTGGAAGACGGCGCAGAGCGGATCGCTCACGACCGGTTTGTTTTGGTCGCTGAGCCTCGGCTGGTTAGGTCTGGCGCTCGCCGGGTTTTTCTACGCGCAGCATGTCAGTGTGGAGCACCTGCTCTACATCGGCGGCTTCGGCATGCTCATGCTCATCGTTGGCAGCCGCGTGCTGTTTGGCCACAGCGGCGATCTCGACGGCTTCTTTGTGAAGAGCAAGTGGGTGCGCTTTCTGATCTTCCTCGGTGTCCTTGCCGCCATCACGCGCGCCACACCAGCCTGGGTGCCTTCCACGACGGTGTCACACCACATCTATGCCGCCCTGACGTGGGCGCTGCTCGCGTTGTTTTGGCTGCTGTGGCACCGGAGGCGGTTTGCGAAGCGGGATGAGGAGTAGCGATTTCATCGGAGAACGTTCTTGTAGAGCAAAAAATCATGAGCTTTTCTATTTGGCTTGAGCCATAGGGGAGGTGGCCGACCTGTCAGAGTTAGCTGTTTGTAATTTCGCACTCTCTACAATCCAACATAAAGCTGACCAAAATCGAATGGATCTTCTGGGTGAAGAACGACTGGACAATCCAGTGTCTGACCTTGCATCTTGTGAATGGTAAATGCCCAGGCCAAACTTAGCGGTATCTGTGTATAGCTCGCAGATCTTTGAAAGTTTTCACCTTGCCTCTTTGGCAGGTCATGATTCCACGTGAATGGCTCAATCATGCGCTCCGAGCCATCGTCTTTTACAATCAGAACTTGTTTGGATGGAGCTAGTATGTCTTTAACAGTCGCTAAGGTTCCATTTGCCCAGCCACTACCGACATCCAAATTAGCTCTTAGCATTACGCGTGCACCTATCTTGAGTTTGATCTCCTCTTTCACTGGAAGATCACCTCTCCATCTGTGGACGATCGCATTGAATACCAAAGTCGTTCCATGAATTTTAGCAAGGCGGGTTTCATTGAGAAGTTCTGCGGACTTTTTTTTGCAGAATAAATGAATTGATCGGCCATCCTCTGGATCTTGGCGAATTAATGAATCAAGAAAAGTCAAGTCGCTAGGAGATGCATTGCCGATGCGAATGCGATCAAGCAAGGCCGAGAAGCCAGTCTCAGTTTGCCGGTAGTTGTGATTTAAATGGAACAACGCAAAGCCATTGCCTCTTTGATAGGCCTTGGCACCGAAGAACCACTCGCTATTCCACCTTGCCGGTGTGTTGAACCATGGCCAGTCTAGATCCTTCACAATAGGAGGAAGTTGCAATAAATCACCAAAAACAACCACCTGCACTCCTCCAAAAGGGGTGCCGGGATTTGGGCCATACAGCCGCAATAGTTTTTGAAGTGCCTCAAACAGATCAGCTCGAACCATTGAGATTTCATCAATGAACAATATGTCCAACCTCCAGGACGGTTTGTACTGAGCTACTTTGTCGAACCACTTGTCATTCTTTTTAATCACCGTTGGTTCAAGATCGCTTCTTCGAACTGGGAAGTGGAAAAGACCATGCAAGGTTTGTCCTTCACAATTTATTGCAGCCATTCCCGTGGGCGCTGCAATAGCGATAGATTTGCCGTCCCTTCGCATTAAATCCACGACTTGCCGCAAGAGATACGTTTTACCCGTTCCTGCACGACCAGTGACAAACACATTCCTGCCGCTGCTGATTAGTTCCAAAAGTTCATGAAGCATAGACCTAGGTAGAGCCAATCAAATAATACGTGCCGAATATATTTAACAGAGAAAGTTTTGCTGAATACGTGGCTCCAAAATCAGCGCTTTGGCAAGCGTGCTAGCGAGTTCCTTCGGCAGAAACTGCTCCAGACCGAGGCGAAGTACCAGACGATTCGGCGCTGCTACAGGACGGATTTTCAGCAGTTCATCGACAGCGGTTCGCACCAGCTCCGCGCCATCGATTTCTTTGTTCCAAAGCGATTGAACTAGGATGACGAGCGCGACAGCGGTGCTGCGTGAGCGACCGGCCCAGCATTGGATCAGCAGCGGCGCATTCGTACTGCGTTGAACGAAACGCAGGATGCCTTCGAGGTGTGCTGTGTTGGGGCCAAGGTCTTCGCCGCTAGTAAAAATGTCTTTGAAGACAACGGCATGGGCTTTCAGTGCATCTTTGAGCACCGCTTCGGGGTGGTCTGGCTCACGAATGCTGACCACCTGCCAGCGCCCGGAATCAAGTGCGAGAAACTCCTCGATCTCGTCATGCGAACAGACGGCCATTTCTCGCTGAAGATGATCAATGAACATGCGGACTTTTAGCACAGATATTCACCCGTATCCAAAGGCGGAAAAGCAACTGATTTATCTTCCGCGAGCACACTTCATTGGTTGGACTATTTGGCGGTTTAGGCTACTATGTCTAGCGATGAATCCGACCACTAAAGACAACGTGATCACCCTTGGTCGGGACGCTTCCCACAGCCTGTTTCAATGCTGTTTAGGGACGGGCTGACGAGCCTGCGACAACCAGCTTCCAACCGTGATCCGTCGTGCTTCGCGGCAGCGGCCATGCCTTTCCCTGCGGACGACCGCAGGGCCATCCCAACCCATAACCTAAACACACCATGATCGAAGGAATCGTTGTCACCCTCACCGGAACTGAACTGAAAAAGCTCTGCAAAGAACGTGCCGCTCATCACCGCAAACGCGCCAAAGTTTATGTGGAGCAGATCAAAAACATGAAGCGCAGCAACATCGAGACTGCAAATATGTCGAGCGGCGATCCCATTGCTAACCTCGAGTCGCGGATGGACAAGCATACGGATGACGCGGGTGAAATGGAGTTCACTGCGGCGCATCTCGAACTGAAGGAAAAGTACCGTTTGCAACGCGAGGACCTAGCGCGCTTGGGCATCTGCAAGGGCCGAGGCTGGTAATAACCGCAAGTCCAAGGCGGCTGCCTAGAGAGCAGCCGCCTTTGGTAGCCAACCGCCGTTTCACAAAATTGGCGTAGCCTTCGACATTGGGCGGCGGAGCAAGGCGGAAGATTCGGCGTTAGTTCCCTCATGAACACAGCACTGAGCAATCCCGAGGGGTCCAAGATGGCCACCATGGCTTATGAAGGTTTTGATGAACGCCCCTTTCTCGTTTTCTGGGAGATCACTCGCGCCTGTGCGTTGGCATGCAGACATTGCCGTGCAGAGGCGCAGTCGCACCGGCACCCGGAGGAGTTGAACCGTGAGGAGTCGAGTCGTCTGATTCACCAGCTCGCGGAATTGAATCCACCGATGCTCATCCTCACCGGTGGTGATCCGCTCATGCGCACGGATGCACTCGATCTGGTGCGCGAGGCGACGGCTGCAGGTCTGCATGTGGGGCTGAGTCCCTCTGCCACAGCGCGGCTCATGAATGCGGATTTTGCAGAGATCAAAGCGGCGGGTGTGGACCGCATCTCGTTGAGTCTGGACGGTGCCTCTCGTGAGACGCACGATGCGTTTCGCGGTGTGAAGGGGACTTTTGACCGCACCATCGCGGCGGTGCATCGCGCCCATGCGGCGGATCTGAGCGTGCAGATCAACACCACGCTCACGCGCGGCAATCTGCGCGAGTATGAGGCCTTCAAGAAGCTCATGTTTGAGCTGAAGCCAGCGATGTGGAGCGTCTTTCTGCTGGTGCCGACGGGTCGTGCGGGCATCGCCGATCTGCCTGACCCGCAGGACATCGAACATGTGTTTCAAGACATGGCTGCGCTCATCGGCAAGGCACCTTTCGCCATCAAAACCACCGAGGGACATCACTTCCGCCGCCTGGTGATCCAGAAGCATGGTGCCGGTGGCAGGCAGCGGCCTGGCATGCGCTCACCGCTGGGCATTCGCGATGGGCGCGGAGTGATGTTTATCTCGCACACGGGCGTGGTCTCGCCGAGCGGCTTCCTGCCCTTCGACTGCGGCAATGTGCGCGAGGAGCATCCAGCGGAGATCTACCGGCACCACCCGCTTTTCATGGCGCTTCGTGACAACGATGCTCTTGAAGGCAAATGCGGGCGTTGTGAGTTCCGTGCGGTTTGCGGTGGCTCGCGAGCACGCGCCTATGGCGTGACGGGCAATGCGTTTGCGGAAGACCCGGCCTGTGCTTATCAGCCCAAGCTGAGCAATGCCGTGCTCAGTTAAAGCGTGGGTGGATTCCAGTCGGGAATGCCACCGGACTTGAGCTGCTTTTCATAAACCTCCCAGTAGGGTTTCGTGGGCGACATGGGTGCGGTTTCATTGATCATAAGCGGCCGTGCTTCCTTCCAGTAGGCCTCGTAGGCGGCGTTCATTTTCTGTACCACTTCGGGGTAATCTCCGCTGACATCGGTCTTCTGATACGGATCGGCTTCGAGGTCGTAAAGCGCGCCTTTGGCGGGCTGTGCGGCGGTTTGTTTTTTCTTCGGATTGCCTCCGCCTCGTGGGCCGACGAAGCGGAAGCGTTGGTTGCGCACGCCGTAGTTGAGAAACTCCTGCGTGTTCGGCTCCGTGCCTGTGGGCCAACGCGCGACATGGGTGAAGAAGTAGCGATCCTCCCACTTGCCTGCCTTGCCTTCGATCAGTGGCAGCAGGCTGCGGCCTTCCACCTGGTTCTTTGGCAGCTCCGCACCGGCCAGCGCGGCAAAGGTGGGCAGCAGGTCGATGTGCGCGGCGATGGTGCTGATGTCACGCCCGGCATTGATATGGCCATCCCAGCGGATGAAGAACGGCACGCGCACGCCGCCTTCATCGGTGGAGCCCTTCAGGCCGGTCTGATCACCGTTGAAGAAGGGATAACCGAGTGCGAGTTCCTTGCCCGGCGTGCCGGAGCCACCGCCGGTGGTACCATTGTCTGACATGAATATAACGACAGTGTTTTTGTACAGATCCCATTCCTTCAGCTTCTCCGCAAGGCGGCCCATATTTTCGTCGATGTTTTCGATCATGCCATAGAACCCGGCCTGCTCTTTGCCAAAGCCGAGATCGGTGAAGCGTTTCGCATTCTTCTCCGGCGCGATGTACGGCCCGTGCGGTGCATTGGGGGTGATGTAGGTGAAGAACGGCTTCCCACTGTCCTTCTGCTGCTTCATCCAGCCGAGTGCGGCGGTGAAAAAGACATCTGTGCAGAAACCGTGCGTCTTCACAAAGCTACCGTTGTGCCGTATCACGGGGTCCATGTACTTGTTGTCCGGCGCATCCGCACAGGAGCAGGGATAGGCCTGACCGATGCCGCCCGCGCCATGGATGAAGGCCTCGTCAAAGCCTCGCTTGTTGGGCTGATATTCTTCTTCATCACCGAGGTGCCATTTGCCAAAGATGCCGGAGGTGTAGCCTGCCGTTTTGAGCACCTGCGGCAGGATGGTGGCTTTTAGCGTCATGCGCTCGCGTTCCAGAATGGTGTGCGTGATGCCGTTTTTCAAATCGGGCCTGCCCGTCATGATGGCGCTGCGCGTGGGTGAGCAGGTGGGGCTGACGAGGAAGCGGGTGAAGCGCAGGCTTTTGGAATGCAGCGCATCCAAATTCGGTGTCTTCAGCCAGGGGTGGCCCACGCAGCCCATCTGCCCGTAACCCTGATCATCCGTCATGATGAGAATGATGTTCGGCTTGCTTCCGGCGAGATCCGCGAAGGCATGCAGGGTCAGGACAAAGAAAAGGGTCAGGGCAAGTTTCATGGTCGGGAGTGAGAGGACGAAGGCAATGCGCCGCTCTTTCAACGCATTGCAGCGAAGTGCGTCCATAGGGGGACTCGCGCGCCAGGAATTTACCTGACACTACTTCGGTTCAGTCGGCTTCACCTTGGGTGGCGGTGGTACATACTCCACCGATACCGGCTGAAACATCTTCAAATCCGGCAGCGTCGTTTGCACGCCACCAGCGGGGACTTCGAGCCTCGCGGTCCAAACGATGCCGTTGAGAATGAAACGGCGCAGATCTTCATTCGACCAGTTTTTGTAGAAGTGCGGCATCACAATGCCGAAACCACGTCCGCCATCACTGCGCTCGACGCACCACGCGACGGTCTCACTTTTTGGCTTCTCCGGGGGCAACAGGCTGGTGGCCAGCGCGGTGACATTGGCCGCGAGCTTGTTCTCGCCTTTGCCGAAGTAGTTGTTGATGTAGGGCTCGTCATGCAGCGTGAACTCATGCCAGCCCCGGGCGATGGGATGCTGCGCCGCCGCTGGTGTGATGGTCGCCGCCTTGAAGATACGTGCAAAGGACTCGTGGTGCGGGCAGGAGCGGTTCGCGAAGTAACCGCCGAGCCAGCCCAGCAGCGGATGATCGCCCTCGGGCGTGACATCTTCGCCGAGCAAACCGGTGGCGTAATGCACGCACACAATGCCACAGCCGCGCTGCATCATGACTCCGAGATCCGCCAGGTTTTGCTGCGGATTCGGCAGCCGCCCCACAGGGAACGTATCGCCGATGAACACCACGGTGGAGGCCGCATCGCGCAGCGCCTGGGTAGGCCATTCATAGACCACATCCGCCTTCACCCCGGGCACGTTCGCCATGGTTTCAACGCAATGTTTCATCAATCGTCCTCCCGCTGCCACTTCATGCGAACCCGCCGGATGCTTGCTGGGACCGACGACGATCAGAACGTGCGCCGGATCAGCGGCGAAGATTGAGGAGACGAAAAACGCGAGGCAGATGCCGAGGAGGTGCGTGCGATCTGAAAGGAAGTGCATGGGGGGAGGGGAATCAAAGTTGCAGACTTCATTAAACGAACGAAACCACCCAATTATCCATGCCATTCAAATTCCATTGCAGGTTCATGGGTTTTGCTTCGGATGTCGGCATTGACGCTTTCAGCGCCTCAGCGTAATATGATCTTATGACAACGATCATTTCTGCCAACGGCCTCATCGAAATCCCCGAGGAGTACCGCAAGGCCGATGCACTGAAGCCCGGTCAGCACTGCTACATTGAGCGTGTCGGCCACGGGGACTATCGGGTGCGCGTGGATGCGTCGCCAGTTTCAAAAGTGCCGAAAGAACGACTGATCGATGTGTTGCTAAGCTGTCCGGTGAAAGACTGGTGGGTGGAAACTGACCGCAGTGAACACACCTCGCTAGAAGCTCCCGCACTCTTTGAAGAATGACCTTCCTCGCAGATGCAAACTTGATCTGCGAGCAAACAAAGTCGCAGGCATCGGCACTGGTCTGCCAGTGGATGAGCGATCATGGCACCGAGATTGTGATTGATGCGATCGTACTTGGGGAAATTTGGGACGGTATTGCAGCGTTGCCGGAGGGCCGCAAGAGGCGAGAACTCGAAGGCTGGTTCGCTAGATTGCGTAATTCTGTCGAATGCCTGCCATGGACGGACGATACGGCAGTTGTATGGGGCGATTTGAAACAAGATGTGCGACGACGTGGTTTCACCGTGGGGATTAAAGACACCATGATCGCTGCCAGCGCCAAGTTACATGGGTTGACCATTGCAACGCGCAACGTTGAAGACTTCAAGCGCTGTGGCGTGGCCGTAGTGAATCCGTTTGTTTCAGCCGCTAAAGAGTGAAGGCTGGCTACTCAAATTAGTTTTGCGCTCGTTGCTTCAATTCGGTGAATGAAGGGTCTTTCCCCAAATCTTGGCGCGGCTGGTTTTTCGTGAAATAATCTCAAAGCTTCCGCCTCTCACGGTCATGAAGCTCACCCTTTTTTCCTTCACCCTGATGCTAACGCCCCTGCTCTGCACCGCCGCCTCCACTCCGCAGCCTGAAGAGGCTGGAAAGGTACACTGGGGCCGGATTTTGGAAACCGCGCTGGCTTCCAGCGCGCAGACAGGAAAGCCGGTGTTCGCCCTATTTCAGGAAATCCCCGGCTGCGCGGGCTGCAAACAGTTTGGCCGCGATGTGATGTCTCACCCCCTGATCGTGGAGGCCGTCGAGACCGAGTTCACGCCACTGCTGATCCACAACAACAAGGGGGGCAGAGACGCGGAGGTGATGCAGCGTTTTCGTGAACCTGCATGGAACTACCAGGTGGTGCGATTTTTCAACAGCCAGGCCGAAGACATCATCCCGCGCAAGGATCAGGTCTGGGACACCGGCGGCATCGCCGAACGCATGATAGCTGCGCTCACACAGGCAAAACGCCCTGTGCCCGGATACCTGACACTGCTAGCCGCCGAGCAGTCACCACGACTGAAGCAAGCTGTGTTTGCCATGTACTGCTTCTGGACCGGCGAGATGGAGTTGGGCAAGATCGATGGCGTGATCACCACGGAGGCTGGTATCATGGCCCGAGGCGAAGTGACGAAAGTAAACTACGACCCTGCGGTGATTTCATTGCCACAGTTGATCGCCGCTGCGGAGAAGGTGGAGTGTGCCAATGCGGTGTATGTACCCTCAGCAGATCTTGCTAGCGCCACGACCTCGCGACTCAATGTGGGCACGATTTCTGGCTACCGCACCGCACCCGCGAGCGATCAGAAAAAGCAGATCGGCGGCACGGCGGCTGAACGGTTGCTGCTCTCTCCGGCGCAAGCCACCAAGGTGAATTCATGGATCCGCAATGACGTGTCGAAGACATTCAGCTTCCTCACTCCATCGCAGCAGGCACAGCTCAAAAGATAACTGCCTCCATCACCAAGGGATCACTGCACGATCCTTGATGAACTTCCCGCGCAGCGTGTGCGGGGCGTCAAGCGCTAGCCAGGTGAGCGTGTCTGCACCTTCTTCGGGGGTACGCGGAGCATCACTGCCACCCATTTCGGTGCGGCACCAGCCGGGGCACATGCTGTTCACCATCACCTCAGGCAGCGCTGCGGTGAGCTGCTGGGTGAGCATGTTGAGCGCCGTCTTGCTGATGCAATAGGCCGGTGCCCATGCCTGTGGCTCGCCATCGAGCTGACCGGCCCCGCTGGAGACATTGATCATGCGCGGTGCGGTGGATTTGGCGAGCAACGGCGCAAACGCCTGTGAGACACGCAGCGTGCCGACGACATTCGTGTTCAGCGTCTCCAGCAGCAACTCCGGCTTGAGTTCTAGCAGGTTCTGGTAGTGGTCTAGCAGGATGGCAGAGTTGTTGGCCAGTACATCGATTCGGCCAAACTGCGGCTCGATCTGCTTCACCGCAGCTTGCACGCTCACTTGATCCGTGATGTCGAGTGCCACACCGACCGCATTATTGCCGACATTTGTGGCGGCTTCGGCGGCGCGGGTGCCGTCACGACTGCCAATGATGACTTGCGCGCCACGGGCGGCCAGTTGCTTTGCGGCGGCAAAACCAATGCCGCGCGTGGCTCCGGTGATGAGAATGACAGGGTTCATAAGGATGCATCGGTCTGCGAGCCATCAGGCCCGTTCCCAGCGGAACTTACGCTCCTCCTCGCGGATCGGTTGATCATTGATGCTGGCATACCTCTTGGCCATGTAGCCGTTCTCATCAAACTCCCAGTTTTCATTGCCGTGGCTGCGCCACCATTGGCCGGCTTCGTCATGCCATTCGTATTCGAAGCGCACGGCGATGCGGTTTCCCGTGAAGGCCCAAAGCGTTTTCTTGAGGCGGTAGTCTTGCTCTCTGGCCCACTTCTTTTTCAAGAACTCCACGACCTCGGTGCGGCCATTGAGAAAGACATCGCGGTTGCGCCATTCCGTGTTGGGGGTGTAGGCGAGCGAGACGCGCTCAGGATCGCGACTGTTCCAGGCATCTTCAGCGGCCTGGATTTTCTTGATCGCCGTTTCTTCGGTGAAAGGGGGCAGGGGTGGGCGTGGGTTCATGGTGTGTGGAGTTTGAGCTGGGATTCGAGTTCGGCAATGCGGGCTTTGAGCGGCGCGACAGCTTCTTGTACTTCGGCAGCGGTGAAGCGCGGGGTGATGAATTTGGGGCAGTTCCAGTCGTAGGATAAAACGTCGATGACAAAGATGCGCTCGACCTTCGCCGCGTGACCTCCGGGCGGGGCGATCTTGGCCACGAGATCCGGATGCTCGCGCGCATCCAGTACCTTCGCGTGGCCGAGAATCTTCAGCCTCTCCCGCGCCGGGTAGTCCATAAGAAAGAGATTCACGCGATCATTCTTCGCCAGGCTGCCAACGCTGATCATCTGGCGGTTCCCTCCATGGTCCGCGAACATCAGCTCGTTCGGTCCAGTCACCCGCAGAAAGCCCTTCGCTCCGCCGCGATGTTGCAGATACGGCCAGCCGTTTTCCGTGATGGTGGCCATGTAAAACGAGTCACGCTGAGCGATGAACTCCGCTTCAGCCGCAGTGAGCGCATCACGCTCAGGCGTGGACTCAAAGGCGGGATACGTCCGCCCATAGTAGTGTCGCTCCGCCTCGTAAACGGCAGGCGTGAGCACGGTATGCATGAATCGGTCAGCCATAATCGAGGGGGGAGTGAAGGGTTGCTGCCAACGAAGGATGGGGAGGAGCGCTGTTTAGAATACGAGCACCTGCCAGCCCTCGGCAAGATAGTGGCGGACGCTTGCCAGTCCGGGAGTGCCGGCCAGCGCATGATCTTTGAGTTCGGGCACTCCGCAGGCCTCGACTTCCTTCTTCGCACCAAACACAGCGGCGCAGCCGCAGGAGGCCCCGGTGATGACCGGTCTCACGGTGTTGTAGAGCCCATGCGCCGGATGCGTGGGCTTGGAGAATTCGGCAGGCCAGCGGGTTCCGGTGCCGACGAACACGACGTTGACCTCGTCGTTGTTGTCCTGAGCTTCCTCCGCGACGGCAAGGCCATTGAAGGCCCGGCCAAGGGCTTCTTCGCCGCTTTTAGGATCGGAGGTGATGATGATTGCGAGTTTCATGGGAGCGTGTGTTTGGATTGATGAGCTCATCTTGGAGCAGTTCGACACTGCCTCACCGGTCAGCCCTCGGGTAATGCCGGTTGCCTGTTGCCGTTATGCCGGATGTGCATACCCTGCGTGCATGATGGACCGCATCCGCGCCCTGCTCACTGTGATCGAAGAAGGCAGCGTCAACCGCGCTGCCGTGCGTCTGCGCATCACCCAGCCTGCGCTAAGCCGTCAGATGCAGGCGCTGGAGAATGAAATCGGCGGCAAGCTGCTGGAGCGCGAAACCAGCGGTGTGAAGCCCACCGGTCTCGGCCATGCTCTCGTGAAAGCCATGCGTCCGCTGGTCGGCAGCTATGACACCGCCCTAGCTGAGCTGCGCCGTCAGGCACGCGGCGAGCGCTCTGAACTGCGCGTGGGGTATCTGCTTTCCGCAGCGCAGAGCATGCTCACTCCCGCGTTGGCAAAGATGCGCAAGTCCCAGCCGGAGGTGAAGCTGAAACTGCACGACATGTCTCCGCGCGAGCAGATTGACGGCCTGCGTGCCGGGGAGCTCGATCTCGCGCTCATCGGCCAGGAGGGCGTGACGGCTGCGCGCGAATTTCACAGCGCCAAACTCTGTTCTCTTCGTGTCTGCGTCGCTGTGGCAGATGGCGATCCTATCGCGGCGCGAAAAACCATCGCACTCAAAGAGCTGAAGGGCCGGGACTTCATCGGTGTGGACGAAGATCAGGTTCCGGGTCGCAATCGCTGGGTCAATGCCTTGTGCAAGTCGGCTGGCTTCAAGCCGCGCTTCGCCGTCATAGTGGACGGTATCACAAATGTGCTTTCCCAAGTTGTCTCCGAGTCAGCCGTAACGCTGCTGCCCGCCTACTTTGAAAAGCTTCAACACCCCGGCGTGACCTTCGTGCCAGTCAGTGACGAGGAGGCCTGTTGGGACTTCATCGTTCTCTGGCAGAAAGGCCGCGCTTCCGCCGCCACGCGCACCTTGGTCGATGCGCTGAAGCAGGTCGCAGCCGCTCTGAGTTGATCAATGCAATGGCAGTCCATGCTGCTGCCAGAACGACTGCAACTCCGCATGCGAGCCGTTGAACACATTGCGCTCCACCGGCCGGTCGAGATTGCCGAAGTAGAGGTTGTTCCGGTGCATTCCATAATTGTAAACCTTCGGCTGTGACCGGCCACGAGCCCATTCCACGCCACCGTATTGCCACAGCGTCCAGTTTGACCACACCTGGTATTGGTGGAGCAGGCCGTGCGGATTGCCCGGCGCCGGATAATCCGGCCCCGCACCACCGTCGTGGGAATACAGCGCCAGCCAGTAGGGCATGCGGCGCAGCTTCGCTTTCGTGGCCGGGTCTGCGCTGCTCAGGAGCTGCTTCATGTGCGTGCTGTTTTCCAGATACGCCACCGGCACCACGCCCGTGCGTGATTCCACACGGTCGATGAAACGCAGAATGTCGGACAGGCGCGATTTCGCATCAAAGTCCGCACACAGCAGCAGCGCCGATGCATTCCACGCGCGGCCACGCGCCAGCGAGTGCGCACGCGCGCTGAACTGATCCGCCTGCACCACGGCATCCACATGATTTTGCAGCCGGTAGTAAACCCCCGGCAGCATTCCGGCACGATCCGCCGCGGCCAGGAAGTTCCCGCACTTCTCATCCAGATTTCCGCCCTTGCCCGCTCTTGCAATCAAGCCGCTGGCCCCATTCGCCCGCAGAGCGGACACATCATGCTCCGAATAGCCCGGTCCCGCCCGCTGCTTCTCCTTCGGATCATAGGCCGAGACATTGATGATCTGCGGCATGCCCCACGAGGACACCGGCGGCGGACTACCGGGCATGCCGCCGGACTGCGGAGTTTCACAACTGGCAAGAAAAAGGAGAAGCGGCAGTAAAAGATGTTTCATGGGGATCTAATCGGTTGTGGCAGCCTTTATGGGCTGATGAAGTTTTGGCAAGGAGCCTCATGCCATTCGAGAGGCTTGGGTAGTGAGAAACCGGCAAATTCGATGTGCAGCACACGGCGACGTCTTGGGCTTGTAGAACGAGAGGACGCGTGAAGCAGCAATGGACGCATCACGAGCACATCACCGGCTTTGGTCTCGCAAAGCACCTCGGCATGTGTTTCACGGCAGGTTTGAATCGCTTCCGCGTTCAGTCGGCCTAGCCGATGCGTGCCGGACAAAACTCGTAATGCTCCATTGTCAGCATCGGTATCATCGAGGTGCAGGCGCACGGCAAGCATCTGCTCCAGCAGCATCATGGGTGGCTGCACATGCGGTACTCCTTCTTTCACGCTCCATGGTCCGAATCCGGGTGCCTCAACATGCTCTTTAATAGCCAGCGTCAGGTCTTGATGCCAGGCCACGAGCCAGTTGGTCTCCGCACGTTTATCAAAGTAGATGCCGCGCACCGGAACGGGGGCAGCAGGAAGATGCGGACGCACCAGATCAGCCAGCAATGACTGCGCCAGCGCAGCCACTTCATGGACGCGCAGCATGCCCCGAGTGCCAGCTCCGCTTGCATCGCCCAGCAAGGATGCCAAAGCATGACATGCAGCGGCATCGAGCACGTTTGGCACGATGGCGAATCCATGAGTTTCCAGGTTGGACGCGAGATTCATTCGGTCGATGACTTGCGTGTTCCGCCTACATTTGCAAGTCAGCCATGGCTTTTAGAGATGCTTCAAAACTCAGTACGCGTCACCTTGCCACCATCGGTCGAACGAAGCTCGATCCAATCCACCTCGACGGCCTGCTCCTGCATCGGCAGATAAAGACGCACGATGCCAAGCGGCCCAGTGGCAGGGATGGGCACAGTGATCTCCTGCCAGTCGTCACCTTTCAGTGTGAAGGGCGCGCGCAGCGCTTTGCCATCTTTGGGCACCCAGTCAAAATGCGAAGTGCCGGGTTTGGCCTTGATGCGGAAAGTGGCGGTGCTGGGGCCGCTGTGCTTGCTGGCACCAAAGCCAAGGAAGCATTCAAAGCCGATGTTAGTCACCCGCACGATGCCGTCTTTCACAGTCGCCTTGCAGTCGCGCGCCTTCCAGCCTTGCAGTGCTGGATCACTGTCGTCCTTGGCAGGCGCTTTCGCCTTGGCCTTCGGCTGCTGTTTGCCTTCGAGTTCAGGGTGGTATTGCTTGGCGTCAAAAGCTGGATTCACCACCGGCAGCACGGCATGCGTGTCCTTGAGAAAGGTTTCAATCAGCGCATCCAGCTCCGCTACAAGCGCGGGCTGCTCTGCGGCGAGGTTGGTTTTCTCGCTGAGATCATTCTTCAGATTAAACAGCAGATGCCGATGCGCCCCGTTCTCACCGCCGTGAAAAATGCGGATGAGCTTCCAGTCATCGCGATGCACGGACACCGCAGGCGGCAGCCAGTCGGGCACGGTGCCATAGTGTGGGAAGTATTGGAAAACCGCCTTGCCGTGCAGATCGCCGCCTTTCAGCGCAGGCAGAATGCTGCTGCCGTCAAAGCGCTGCTCCGGTGCGGGCTTGACCGCCAGTCCTTCGAGCAGCGTGGGGTAGTAATCCTCGCTTTGCACCAGCCCATCGTTGCGTGTCCCTGCCTGGGTGACGCCAGGCCAGACCACAATCCCCGGCACACGCGTGCCGCCTTCGAACAAACAGGCCTTGCCACCGCGTAGCGGCGCATTGCTGGTGGGCGTGGTGTCATCCACTTTGTCATACATGTTGCCGCCGTTGTCGGCAGTGAAGAGGATGACCGTGTTATTCGCGATCTTGAGCCGGTCCAGTGTATCCAGCAGCGTGCCGATGGCGTCGTCCATGCTCTCGACCATCGCCGCATAAGTCGGGCTACGTTGCGGATCGGCAGGATTCACACGGGCGCGATGCTTCTCGATGTACGCCTTCTTCGCATCAAACGGCGCATGCACGCTGAACATCCAGTAGTTCAGGTAGAACGGGCCATCCTTGTGCTTCTCCATGAACGCCACCGCTTCCTTGGCCATGCGGTCCTCAATGTGCTGATCCGGTACGTCCGGGTCCGCATCAAAATCCGCAAACTTCCACGGCGCGATGTAGCTGCCCGCCGGCCCCGGTCCCGGATGATGCGGCACATCCACATCAAAACCCTGCTGCAACGGTGAGTAAGGTTCCGGGCCGAGATGCCATTTGCCAAAGTGCCCCGTGGCATAGCCCGCATCGTGCAGCGTCTCCGCCAGCGTGCGGTATTCCGTCTTCAGTCGTGTCGGCGGATTCGGCTGCACCACCTTCTGATTGACCGGCCCCTTCTTGCCCACCGTCACCTCCAGCACGACCTGCGGCATATGACAGTTGGGCACCGTGATGCCCGTGCGCGCCGGACTCAGCCCCGTGAGAAGCGCCGAACGCGTGGGTGAACACAACGGACTCGCCGAATACGCCCGCGTGAAAGTCATGCCACGCTTCGCCAGCCGTTCCACATTCGGCGTCTGGTAAAACTTCGTGGTGCCATACAGCGTTGTGTCACTCCAGCCGAGATCATCGGCAAGAATGATGATCACGTTGGGCTTTTCTGCGGCAGGACTGAAGCCGGCGAGAAGTGCGAGGAAGAAGAAGGATTTTTTCATGATGGGCACACGTCGAAACCTATTGTTTCTCCTTCTTCTTCATCGGCTCAGATACAGCGGCGTCATGGTTCACATGGCCCGGCACCACGGCCTCTCGGAGAAACTCCGCCAGCCGGGCGCGCATGGCGGCCACGCGTTCGGGCTCTACAAGCTCAAGATTCTTTTTTTCGCCGATGTCGTTCGCGAGGTTGTAGAGCGCCAGCGTTTCGCCGAACTCAGCGGTTGTTGCCGCGTCAACTTCACCTTTGGCTTTGCCCTTTCTGCCTTTGCCCTTCGCTTTAGCACCGCCTGCTGGTGCCTCTTCGCTGTCAGCATCGCTGCCGTTCATGACGAGCTTCCAGTCACCCATGCGCACAGCGGCGACTTTGGGAGACTGCACACACAGGATGGCGTCGTGTGGTGACGGTGCACCTTGCGTGAGCATGGGCCAGACGTCCTTGCCATCCAGTGCGTTCTTTTGCTCCAGCGATCCACCGGCGAGTTTCACCAGCGTGGGATACCAGTCCACGGTGTGCATGGGATCCTTGATGCGCTTTCCTGCGGGGATGTGTCCGGGCCAGTTCGCAAAGGCGCAGCCGCGCACACCGCCTTCGTAGATGCTGCCTTTGAAGGCCCGCAGAGGTGTGTTGTTGCCGGGAGGCGGGCCGCCATTGTCCGTGGAGAAGATGATGAGCGTGTTCTCGCGCTGGCCGGTGCTTTCCAAGGCGGCGACGATCTGGCCGATGGCTTCGTCCACGGCGGAGAGCATGCCGGCGAGTTTTTGCCGGGCACCTTTCAGCGCGCCATAGGGCTTGAGGTATTCATCCGGCACCTCGTGCGGTGAGTGCACACCGTTGAACGGCACGTAGAGAAAGAGCGGCTTCGTCTTGTCTTTCTCCGAGATGATGCGGCAGGCCTCTCGCGCGAGGAGATGCGTCGTGTAGCCCTCTTCCTTGATCTGCTGGCCGTCGCGATACCAGTCGAGATCCTGGCCGCGTAGGTGCGTGAAGTAGTCCAGCATGCCGAAGTAGTGGCCGTAATGGTGGTCAAACCCACGTGCCGTGGGCAGGTAGGCAGGCTCAAACTCACCCAGGTGCCACTTGCCGGTGATAGCGGTGGCGTAGCCTGCATCATGCAGCGCATTGGCCAGCGTGCGCTCAGTGAGCGGCAGCCCCCACGTGGCATGCGGGCGCACGATGGTGTAAACGCCGGTATGCGTGGCGTAGCGTCCGGTCATCAGCGCCGAGCGCGTGGGCGAGCAAACCGGCTGCACATACAGGGATTCCAGGACCGTGCCCCCAGTCGCCAGTTTGTCGATGCTGGGCGTATGAATGTCTTTGCCGCCATTGAAACCGCAGTCCGCATAACCCAGATCGTCGATGAGCAGAAAGACGATGTTGGGTTGTTTCTCAGCAGCAGATGAAACCACCGGATTCAAGAATGACGCAAACAGGAGGATGAATGCGAAGGCGCTGCGGGCTGGTGACACCAAGAGTTGGATGGACATGGGTCGGTAACGAACCGTCTTGCAGCAACTTCTCAGCAAATACGCTGTCGAATTCTGCATCGAGGCTTGTCATTCATAGGGCTGCATTTTAGTTTTTCGCCACCATGACCACGAAACCGACTGCCAGTTCCTCGACTGCCACCACCAAACAGTCTGCTGAATACGCCATTTACAAACCCAACGGCCGCAGCACCGGCGGTGTGATCCGTTTCGAGTTCAATCGCGCCAAAGGCGCTGTCTTTGTGGATGCGGCCTCGCAGAGCGGGGAGAAGCAGTTCGACTGGGAGCAGAAGATCACCATGAAGTGGGGCCTGTCCGATCTCGGCGCGGTGCTGGCGACACTGCAAGGCCGCCAGGAGCAGGCGAAGCTTTTCCACCAGTCCGAGAAGGCTAACAGCGCCTTCGAACTGACCTTCCGCGATGATCCGCAGAAGGCGCCGTACTTCATGAGCATGTCGCGCCAGGACGCGGCGTCTAAAAGCGTGAAGAAGGTCACGATTCCCGTCACGCATGCCGAGGCGGTGATTCTCGAAACCGCGTTGCGGGCTGCGATCACGCGGCTGATCGGGTGGTGAGGTTTTAAAGCGCCTCCAGTTTCACCGTCAGCGAGTCGTAGCCGAGGGTGCGGTCGAACTTGGCTTCATGCTCGACCCGTTCTTCGGCTTTGAGAATGGTGATGCTCTTCACGCGCTCGCAGCACAGCCGCAGCAGCGTGCGCAGGATGAGCCGCGCGTGCGCTGCGCCGAGGCAGAGATGCGTGCCGAAGCCGAAGCTGAGATGGGGGTTCGGTTTGCGATCAAGGCGGACTTCCTCGGGCTGTGGGAAGGCGCTGGCGTCGAAGTTGGCAGAGGCCCAGGCAAGGGAGATGCGGTCACCTGCTTTGACGGTGGTGCTATTGACATTTGTGTCTGCGGGACAAACGCGACCGATGTGCGTGAGTGGCATGAAGACGCGGAAAAATTCCTCGCTGGCCAGGGTGATGCGCTTGGGGTCTTCACGCAGATACTCCAGGGCTTCAGGATGCTCGGCAAGATAACCCAGCGCGCAGGAAATCGTGTGAATGATCGTGTCACGCCCGCCGGCAAAGGCGAGATTGGCGAAGCCCATCATCTCCTCACGTGTGAGCTTGCGGCCGCGATACTCCGCTTGCGTCAGGGCGCTGAAAAAGTCTTCGCCGGGATTGACCTCGGCATGGTCGAACTGCGCATGCAGGTAGTCTTCGAGCACATTGCCGGTTTTAAACTCGCCGCCGGTGACTTTGAACACATGGATGCCCCAGCCGATCCAGGTTTCGCCTTCGGACGCAGGCACATTGAGCAGGTAGGTCAAAGCGCGTGACTGCACGGGCAGCGCGAACTCGTTCACGATCTCGATGGAATTGCGCTTCAGCGCCTGGGTGAGCATGCCCTCGATCAGCGCTTCAACCTGCGCGATCATTGCGGGGTCTTTGGCGCGCTGGAAAAAGGGCTCCACGATGGCGCGGTAGTCGGTGTGCTCAGGTGGATTCGTCTCAATGGGCAACTGGCGCATGGTGCGCACAGCCTCCTCCGAAGGAATCGGCACACGGAAGGGCACGTCAGAACTGAAGGTCTGCCAGTCTTTGGCGGCCTTGCGTACGTCTTCATGACGCAGGATCATGGTGATGTCTTCGCCGTGAAACGGGCACTGCAGCACGCCAGTGGCGCTGCGGACTTCGCGGAAGGGGTCAGAGAAAGCAGACATGAGAAAAGTAGAACAATGCTGAATCATGAAACGCGGAATGCGAGCCACTTTCCCTCTGGAATGACCATTTCGAAAAGCTCGGGGCGTTCAACGGAGGCTGTCTGGCCTCACAATCAGCTTTGCCTTAAATCTACACCGTCACGTAATCCCGCATCGTGCTGAGCATGATGACCACGGAGCAGGCACCTGCGTCGGGGAAGCCGATGCAGGCTTCGCCGAGGGTTTTAGCGCGGCCAAACTGGGCGATCATAGCCTTGCTGGCTTCTTTGCCAGCTTCGGCTGCTGCTGCGACGGCAGTCAGCGCTGCGGTGAGCGACAGGGCTGCGGATTCGCGAGCCTTCTCTGCCGCAGGGGCGAGGGCATCGATCATGGTTTTGTCTCCGGGCTTGGCACCTCCACGCTTCATGACGCCTTCGAGTGCAGCTTGGAGCAGCAGGGCGAGACCTTCGGCATCAAAAGTCGGACGACCGGCGAGAGCCTTGCCTCCCGCGCGATAAACCGTGCCGAAGAGCGCGCCGGAAGCGCCGCCCATGCTGGTCATCATCGCGGTTCCGGTGGTGACGAAGACCTGCTCCACGCTGGAAGGTTCCAGCGGCTCCAACTGCGCTTTGACGGCTTCCATGCCGCGTTTCATGCCGAGGCCGTGGTCGCCATCGCCGAGATCGCGATCGGCTTGTGAGAGCATCGGTTCAGCGACGATGATGGCATCGGCAACTTGCAGCATCATGAGCCGCACCTGGTTGGGTTTGAGTTCCATGGAAGGAGAAAAAGCGGAGTGGGTTGGAGGAGGGGGATCATCTTGATCCCCGGTTTGGAGGCGGTGGAAGAGGGATCAAGATGATCCCTCTCCTGGGGGAATGCTTACTTCTTCAGGTCGTTGTAGAGCGCGAAGCCCTGCTCGGCGCTGAGACCACCGTGGACGACGCCTTGCACAGCCTGCATCATCGCCACCGGGGCGTCGCTTTGGAAAATGTTGCGGCCCATGTCCACGCCGCTCGCACCCTGCTTGATGGCGTTGGCGCACATCTTCAGAGCATCAAGCTCTGGCAGCTTCTTGCCGCCGGCGATCACGATTGGCACTGGGCAGCAGCTCGTCACGGTGTCGAATTCGGTGTCGGTGTAGTAGCACTTCACCACGTTCGCACCGAGTTCCGCCATGATGCGGGTGGCGAGGCGGAAGTACTGCGGGGTGCGTGCCATCGCA
>Ga0164296_1002014_pt1 | contig 20714 bp, 21 predicted proteins | sample GEODES057metaG_FD_113533 | JGI IMG/M metagenome (GOLD analysis project Ga0164296, IMG submission 113533) | Dystrophic lake water microbial communities from Trout Bog Lake, Wisconsin, USA - GEODES057 metaG | ecosystem: Environmental > Aquatic > Freshwater > Lake | place: USA: Trout Bog Lake...
GCCGGGTTGCGGCCTTAGCTCACGGTTCACACCGGCCAAAGCTCCACTGAGACATATTGTATCAGATAATTGAAAGGTTATGCAGAACCTACGCCAGTTGATCCTGCTCGACCAACTCCGACAGCGCCCTTGGCGGATGTGGCGTAACCACCACCACCGGACAAACCGGCAACACGGGCTTCTTGAGCCATGCGAAGGGCAGCAGCATCCCCGGCAGCCGTGGTGCCTGTGGCTTGGTGCATACCTGGGAATACCTGACCAAGAATCTGAGCTTGAGAAACTGTGGCTTGCCCACGCTGGCCTACTTGTTCTTGCTCAAGGGGTTGGTATTGATCGGCCTTAGCGAACCCTGCTTTATAGGTAGCCATGTTCATATTGTTGGGGTCGGTCAATGCCTGTTGCGCCAGAGCCTCTGCGGTTTGCTGAGACAGCCCTGAAGGGCCTCCAAAACCTGCATCTGCCGATGCTGTACCGATAAGAGCCGCCTGAGTTTGTGTCAGCAATTTCTGGGTCATGCCGCCAGACGGGTCAAGGTAGTGCATCAAAAGGTGTCCGGTGTCCACGCCGTACCAATTCTTAAGAATGTCTTTGGTTTCTTGTGGAGCGTTCTGGACAAGGGCATAACCCTTTTGCATACGGTCGGTAAGGTTGCCACCGTACACACCGTTTTGAATTAACTTTCCAATTTCGGCTTCACCAATGAATCCCTTGGGAACTTGGAATTGGCTGAGCTGGTTCTTGATGTCCGTTTCGTGGTTGATGTACGAAGCCTCGGTCATTTGCTTGCCATCGCCAACAATGATGTTGTTGATGCCGGGGAAACGATCTTTGTAAGTCTTAGTCTGTCGAATAAGGTTTACTACAAGGCCAGCGTCAAGGTGATTGCCGGGGTCAGAAATCAATTTCCAAGCAAGGTTCTGCATTTCAGGGGTGTCAAGCCCCCACGATTGCAAAGTGTTTTCTACCGATGCTTGAGCAGATTGTTCCTGAAGTGCCGAGTTATTGACAACGGTAGGCGCTACTTGATTAGAAGTATTAGCCCCAAGCATGTTGAGCAGTTGTTGGTCAAGGGGGCTAAGCGTTCCCGTGTAAGGGTTTGCTTGTGATTTGCCGGGGTTGGTTGCGGAACCGTTACCGGAAATACCGCCAGAGTTCCACAATTTTGTTTGATTAGCGTAAGCCCCTAGGGTTTCATAACCAGCTTTAGCAGCATCTCGAACAAAACCGATAAGGCTGTTGCGGTCAAATTCTGCGTTTCTGGTTGGCATACCAAACTTTTGAAGAATGGCAACTACTTCGGGAAGTGGAGCAGTAAGGGCAAATTGTTGAGGGCTTGAGTAAACCTTTGAAGAAAACCCAAATTCTTCACCTGCGCGGAATGGAATATTTGCGGTGTATTTATCGCCACCCGTAGTTGGAAAACTTTGATTACCGTTACTTAGACCAGCGCCAGCGTTGGTTGTGCCTGTTCCACCGGAAGAAGTTTTTTTTGATGTTGCGCCAGTTTTGCTGCCATCGTTGGGAGTAAACATTATTCAGCTCCTTGCGGTTCTTGCGGACTAGTAAAAGCTCGGTTCAGCATGTCCGAAAATTGACCGGCCCTATTGTGTGCTTGGGGACTGTTCTGCCAACCGTGTGCCGGATGTTGCATGAGGAAAGCTCGCCATTGGTCAAGGGGCATTGGGATCGGGCGGTTGGTTTTGGGGTCCACGCCACCTTGCAATGCTGCGCTCCACTTAGGGTCTGTCCAGTTGGGTTCTTCGGGAACGGAGCCAAGGACTTGCTGTGCCACTTGAATGTAAGGGTCAAGCAAAATGCGAACCGGAATGCCAGCTTGAATTTGCGGCGCAAAAGTTGGGTACATACCAATAGCCACTTGTTCCGCGTAAGCCTTGAACGCTTCGGGGTTGCTACCCTTAGCCCATTCCGCAATAGCGTTTTCGGACATAGGAATTACATAATCGTTGGCAATCTTTTCAATCTCGGCTTCTTTGCCTGAGTGCTTTAAAGGCTGACCGGGAAAAGTCGGAATCTCAACGCCACCTTTAACCCCTGGCTCGGAGGGGGTTTCGGAAGCAGTTTCTTCGGGAGCCTCGGCATCGGGCGTAGGCTCGGTGGTTTCATCATTGGGTGCTGATGTCATGGTGTCAGTCATTAGAGAAGTCCATAAAAAATAGACAACACGGCTTGCTTGGTGCCGGGATGTAGTTGGATAAATTCATTCATTTTGTTTTGCCACCAATTCCTAACATCTGCGGATGCGGCTTTTCCGGTTTTCATTTGATTAACTGCATATTGGTAAACGCCTTGGTTGCCAGCGCCATTAACCCATGTGTAATTATATAAGGCTTTTAAAGAAGCATTGGTTTGTGGATATTGAGGCGTGTTGCCAATGTTGGGGTATTGAGCCAACACAGAACCAAAGTCTGCAACGGCAGATTCTTTTTTGATGGCCGCTTCGCTCTTGCCGCCTGGGTTGAAGTAGGCGTACCAAGTCGGGTTGTAATTAACGCCGTACCAATCTTCACGATTGTTTCTAAACGTTGAAGCACCAGTTACTTGTTTTGCTTTATCTTCTTTGTAAAGGGGATCAATGTATTGATAAAAGTATTGATTGCCTTGGTTGATTTCAAGGTTGTTAATGAATTCTTCTGGCGTTTCTTTTTGTCGAAGGCCGAGCTTAAGTTCAGCGTTGTAGGCCGCTTGATTGTATTTAGGATCGCTAAGGACATTAGCAGGCGCAAAGGCAATGGCCGAAGCAGGGTGCGTAGTGGCAAGTTGTGATCCCAATGGCGTTGATAGCCAATCAAGCATGACTTTGTTTTCGGGGTAGTAAGCACCGGAATTAGACTTGGTGCTATACATCGTGTCCACCGTTGCCCACGGGTATTTGTTTTGGAACGCGCTAATGGCTTCTGCGTAAGTCTTGTATTTCTTGTTTGCGATGTAATTCAAGAATGTCTGACGAATCGGACTTTCCGAGTTGCCAAGGCTAACGCTTGTTGGAAGCAAAGCACCCAAGAAAGATTTAGCGAAGAACGCCAACCCTGCTTGTTGTCCTGCGTTATCAATCAAGTGTTGAATGTTGTTGGGAGCGCCAGAGGAAACCAGTTTGGGGTCGGCCCATTGTTGTTTAAGCCAAAGGTTAAATTCAAGAACAGCGTTTTGATATTTGGTTTTACCTTGATCGGCAACAGCGTTTGCGTAGATGCGAGTCCATGCAGCGTGTGATTCTTCGGTGACAATGTAGTTGATTGCTTCAATTCGACTTTGAACAAACTGGTTATCAATAGCTCGCAAAGCACCACTTGGGTCCATCATGCCGATAACGCCACTAGTGATTTGTCGAACAAACGAGTTAGGCACCATTGCCTGCCACATAAATGTTCCCAAACTTTCTTGGGAACCGATAGGACCAACAACAATTTTTCCAAGTGCGCTGTCAGGAAACAAGATTTTTGCAGGAACAGACGCTACGGGGCCAAAATTAGGACGCAAAAAATCAAGAATTGTTTTAAAACCAAAATGCATTGGGTTGCCGGGAGTGTCGCTTACAGGCGAGAACGGGTCAATGGTTGAAGGTGATGACAGCGAAGCCTCAAACGACATACCGTACATAGCAAGCCCAGGAATTGGCACTACCGACATTCCGTAGTTGTTTGATGTTTGAGCAATCCACTTTTGTACGCTAAGCATAGTTTGGACATACTGCATAAAGCGTCCGGGGTTATCAGCAAACAACCGGCCCATACGCCGCCATGCTTGGTTTTGAGCAAAGTAGAACGGGGCAAAAACTCCCATCATGGTTTCAAGACGGGTCTTGTCCAATGGGTTGTGAACAAACCGAACAATGCGCTGTGCCGCAAGGGTTTCAGCAAGTACCGATGCTTGATCTTCCGACATCAGGCCATTGGCTACTCGGTCAACCAGTTCTTGCTTGGCGCGTGTGTATTCGTAAACAAACAACGGTTCGCGAGAAATCTTATTAACGATAGGACCAAGAACCCTTTGGTGGCCCTTCTTGGAAATCTCAGCCAACATTCCTGAACCGGAACGGGGGTCGGGAACTCGCTTGATTACCGAACCCGGCATATCCGTAACTTCTCTACCCGTAACATACTTGTCACGAAATCCGGTAAGCGTTTCGGGAAGCGTCTTGTTGGCGGTGTCGGCAAGGATGCGCTCGGCATCGGGCAAATAATGAGAACCAATAACTCGACCTTCTACCCTGTCCGCACGAATCAAGTGTGCCTCAAGGTGTCCGATAACCACCGTTGCCCATGACTGGTGAGGGGTCATGCCCATGCCAATGTGCTGGGAAGCAATAACTGTGTGGCGATCAAAGGTCTTAAGTTCTGCTTCCGGCAGGCTGTCAATGTAGGAAGTCAAATCTTGAATAGCCATGCGGTGCGCTTGACCAACTGAAATGCCAGGGTTTTCAGTAATGATGCGAAGGTAGATTCGTGCTGCTGGATTGCCGATCAGGTCATCGTGCGAAATGCTTTGCAAACCGCCATACCAACCGTCAATGAAACCGCTATCTCCATGTTGTCCGATACCAAAGGTAGCGTTGTCCATGTTTTGCTTTTTGATTTTGATTTCATTGCCAGTCTTAATGTCGTACATGGCGCGAGTGGCAGCAAGGTCCTGCTCACTCATTATGTAACTTTCGCGAGAGTCAGCAGCGCCGGGAAGAAAGTTGTTGTAATGAGCGTGTTTATAAATTAGTTCCACAGCGTTCTGCATGTATTCTTTGAAGCCAAACGCTTTAAGCATTGCTTCAGTTGTGCCGCCAAGAACACCACGAAGAATAAGCCTGATGTTTTGCGCTTCGCTCATATTGACTTTGAAATTGCGGTCTTTGAGGGCATCGGCCACAAACTGAGGCGTATTCAGCGCATGGGCTTGAGCTACAAGCGGGACTGACAAACCACGGGTTGCGGATTCAAGTTCAGCCCGTTCTGATGGCGCAAGAGACTTGAAAAGGTTTTCGTAGTCGGTAGCGCGAGTATCGGCGTGGGTACTCTTATTAACACCCTTCAACCATTCGCGTCGAGCAATCTGAGTGTCAATAGCGTCTTGGACTTCTTTGACGTTAGTGCCTTGCTCGGTAGCCGCAGCCAATTTAATTTTAAGGTCTTTGATTGCAGCGTTACATTCGTTGATGTTGCGATCAATAATTTTGTTGGCAAGTCGAAGTGCTTTGCCTTCGTTCTTGATAGCGCGAGTGGCGATGATAGAAGCAGTAGTTTCCCCTGGACCAATGCGAGCAGCGTTAAGGGTGAACTCCGAAACACTTACACGTTCTGCCCAACCAACCGTGGCAAGAGCCATACGCTTGAAATAGTTGTTGATTGCGTCAGTAACTACTCCGCTAGTTTTCATCAACGTTCGGGCGGCGTAAAGGCCGTAGTCCATTCCTTCACGAGTGGCGAAACTACCAAGACCTTTGAGTGCGTAGGTAACGCTTTCGGGTCGGCCATACATTTTGTCAATGATCTTGGTAATTTCTTCGTTCAGTTGTTTAAAGTCAGGAATAACAAACTGACTGCGTTGGTTGCCAAGAATTGCAGCGTGGCGGTTTTCCGTTGATGCAATAGCGGAAGCGTTGCCTTCTACACCCAAGAGTTCAGGGTCAAGTGCAAAGTGACCTTGTTCGCCAGCGTGAGTGTTACCAGCAAGATTCACAGCGTTTTCGTGAGCTGCTTGATACAACTCTTGGTACGTCTTTTCCATTTCGGCAGAACCAAAATCAATGGCTGCCATATCTTCTGCGGTAAGGTTTCCTGCCGCAAGACGTTCTTTCAAACCTTGACGGTCAAATTCAACATTGCCTTGTTGCATGGCGCGTTCAGCAGCAAGTCGAATAAACTTGGCATTGACTTTTTGCATAATGATGTCTTGCACAGAATTGACATACAGGTTTTCCCATTCCTTGATGTCAGTTGCTAGGCGAAGGTGGCCGATGGTGTCGCTGATGATGCTGCTTTTAACCCCTCGCTGGCGCATCATGGATGCAATAGCGCGAAGGGCATTGTTGTCGCCAAGGGTAAATTCTTTGTGAGACATTTCCTTTAATGTCTCGTCATAGAACATTGGGTTTTGACCAAGGTATTTATTAACTTGACGAATAGCGAATCCGTCACCAAGTCCGGCTTTCTTAATTGTGGTGTAGATGCCGGTAGATGGAATCCGAACAATCTTCATGTCACCAAGGACTTGAGCCAAGTCGCCAACACCGTTAATGATGGACTCGGTGGTTGCGCCATTGCTGAGTGCCAAGGACGCAAACTCGGGGGCGATCTTGTTTAGTTCTGGGTAAAGCGTGATGATCTGACCGACCAAGCGAACCATCTTCGGGTCGGAAATAACTTGACCTGTTTGAGTGACAATCTTTCCGTCTTGGAACACCCCACCGATTGTTTGTTCGGTGCCGGGAACAATTCGGTCAACAGACATTTGAGCAAGAGCTGGAATGTCAGACAACGGCGTTGAGTCTTTAACAACCTTTTGCGTTTCTTTAGCCAAATCAAAAATGGTTTTGAAGGTGCGCGTAGCGCGAGGACTTGCCATGACCTTAGCGATGAAATCATCACGGTTAAGGTTGGCAATAAGCAATCCGCCCTTGGTGCCTTCTTCGGCAGCACGAGCAACTTGACCATATTCCATAGGTGCTTCCATAAGGGAAACTACTGAGTCAATGGCACCAGATACAAAACTGTTTTGACCAAGCCCAAGTTCTTGACTGATGAAACGACCAAGGGTGCTGAGCGAACCCGAAGCGGTAATGGTTTGATTCCAAATCTTTGCGTCGTGCAAACCGGGAATTTGAGGACCAATGTTTGCGCCAGTTAGGATTTTGGGTTGCGTCAGGGTCTTGAAGATGGCAGACAACTTTTCGCCAACCCTTGCAGCAGGGTCAAGGAATTGCGATACTGCGTCACGAACGCCTGTCATGGTTCCGTAGGTTTGACCAAGAGCCGTACCGCTATCGGCAACAGCAACCTGAGTTGCGGCACCAGCACCAGCGTCAGTTGCGGCACCAGATGAAAAAGCAGTTACGCCAGTTTCGGCAGCAGGGACTACAGCGCCGCTAGCACCTGTACCAAAAGCAGCAGCACCAGTTTCACCGGCAGCCAACGCTCCTTCAGATGAAAGAATTGCGCCTTCGGTTGCTATGCCAGCTTCGGGAGCGCCAACCAATGTCATTGCAGCGCCAGCAGCAGCGCCCATTAACACAGGCATAAAAGCTTGTTGCAAACCGTACAAACCTTGTTTTTCGTACATCATGTACGCATAACGAAAAAAATGCTGAATGTTATCAAACTGTGACATAATTGCCCCAAGAATTGATTGCGTAGTTTCATGGGCAATTTTGGTAATTTCCGATGGTCCAATTGTTCCTGTAATTACTGCGTATTGAAGGGCGGGGTCTTTTGCCGCCGCTTGTTTTACAAGGTCGGGGTTTTGTTGTTCCCAATTTAACGTTTGTTGCGTGTTGTAATTTTGTTGTTTGGGATCAGGCGTGTTTAACCAATTAATTGCGTGTTGTCCTGCGTGATAAGCGGCTTTAGCGGTAGCACCACTAAGAAATTTATCAATGTCGTTGCCAACTAATTGACCAACAGCCCCTACTGCTTTACCAAAATCTATTACACCAGTTGCTACGCCGTGAGTGGCGGCAGCAATGTTGCCAAGAAAGGACGCGCCGGCAGGCCCAACAACAACTCCGTTTTTAACCGTATCACCCCTAGCGCCTATTGCCGCCCCAAGAAAATTGGGATTGTCGGAAGGAGTCGGTGCAGACGGAGCCGATGGTTGTTGGGGAATAAGCGCATTACGCTGTTCGTTAATTTGAGCTGCGGCTTCTGCCGAACCAAAACGAGAAGTGCCTGCTTCAACACCTTGCATTTGAGCAGGCGTAAGCGGAGCAGACGGAGCCGATGGTTTGCCTAGGGCTTGAGGTGCGCGAGCGGCTTCTGCGGCTTTGAGGTAATTGGGTTGCTCTATTGGGGCGCTAGGAGTCGATGGTTGGCTTGGCTGGCTTGGTTGGCTTGGTTGGCGAACGGAAGCGTGAGCAAGCGTTGAGCAAGATTGTGTTTCTTGCGGATTGTTTTGCCAATAGTTAAGAATTGACTTTGCAGATTGATGCGCCAAATGAATACCGGCTGTGTATTGAGCAGCTTCGGCAAGTTGTTGAGCATTGGTAAATTCGTTATTGGACGCAAGAGCATGAGCAATATCGGGATTACATTTAGCCCAATTACCCGTTGCCTCTGATACAACGTTTAAACGGTGGGCGAGGCGGTCTGCTTGTTGATTGGCAAAATTAGCCATTGTTGCCTGTATAGGCCCAAATTCATTTCCGACACCCGGCATTAAAGTCCTAAGTTCTTAGCAACTGCCGCTAATTCTTGAACGGCGTGGGTGGCATAAGGGGAAGCGGCTGCTTCGGAAAGGACTTTTGCCAAATTAGCCGGAGCGCGAGCGGCAAGCATCCCAGGGGAAGAAGTAGGTTGATCCCGATAATCAGGAACGGGGTGAGGGGCAGGAGCAAACAAATCAACATCGCCGGGTTGAAGTCCCATTGGTTGTGGTTGCTGAGGTGCCTGCATTGGTGCCTGTGATGCGTTCTGAGGGGCGCTAGGCGCTGGTGCGGGGGTTTGTACCCCAGACATAGGAACAGCCCTCTGAGCGTCCTCCTGCATCTGGCGCTGACCAAACGGCTGACCGGGAGAGGTCGTAATGGGTTGAGGCCCACGGTTGTTCAAATCTGTCCTATTTGCGTAGGCAGTCTGAGAAGAACCTTCTCGCTTGCCACCTTTACCAGTTCTAGGCATTTAGTTTCCTTATCCCTGCGCCGGTTGAGCGCCACTCAGAGAACCGAGCAGTTGCTTAACGTGATCTAACCCTTGTGGTGGGGCTGGTACGGGTGCCTGTCCTTGAGGCGTTCCAGCGCCACCCATTGCTGCGGCCATACCTGCTTGATCTTCAGGTTGTGCTTCGGGTTGCCCTTGAGGTGCGCCACCCATCGGGGGCATACCTGGCTGTGGCTGGGCTTGCTGCGCTTGTGCATTTTGTTTATCAGCTTGCTCCTTTTGCATTTCCTGATGAACTGCCGCTACTGCCGTTTCTAGATTAGTACGTCCATCGCCCAACTTCTGAGCAATTCGAGCAATGGTGGCCGGATCAAGTTGACCCTGAACTGCCTGTTGTTCCAAGCCAGAAAGAAGCGCCTTGCGGATTCCTTCCATTTGGATACGGACCATTTCGCTTTCGGGGTCTTTAATAAGCGGGTCCATTTCCATTGCGGAACGAACCGACAACTCGCCAATGCCAACCTTTTGCCCAATCATAACCGCCATGTTGTTAGCGTCTGAGCCGGGAAGTGGATAAGTGACTTTGACTAGATCAGTTTCAAAAGCATCGTTGGGCGTGTAGTCGGGGTATTTGCCAACTTTATTATCTAGGCCAAGCAAGAATAACGTTGGTTTGTTTCCGTAATATGCTTTTTGAATAGCAATACCACGACGAATTTCTGCTTCCATTGAAGCCGCAAAGATTTCCTGCGACTCTTGAATGTCAGGGTCTACGGCTGCCGACATAACGGAATCGCCACGGCGAGCAGTACGGATGTTGGAACCTGACTCGCCACCCCATTCGGCAGGGATGCCTGCGCTAAGTCGAGCGCTACGTTCAAGGCGATCAAGGGTTTGACCAGTTTGCTGACCCGGTTGTGGGTTCATAGCAACGATCTGACCGTTCTTAACAATACCGCGAACACCCATTTTGCCATCGGCGTTTTGAACAATCTTGGGTTCCAAGCCGTTGGCGTTAGGATGCGGAATTAACCATTCATCGGGGAATACGCCACGTTGAACAGCAATCGTGTTCAGGGCATCTAGCTTGGCTTGGCGATGGAACATACCCATCATGGCCTCAAACTTGGACATTACCTTGTCAAGAGCAATACGGGTTGGGACAACTACAGGGCAGATTTCTGCTCGGTTGGGTACGCGGGCAAGCACGATCTGATCAAGCCCTGGTTGAACTTCACCAGCCATAAAGTTGCGGGATTCCCGCTTAGCGCCCATAGCCAACAACACAGTTTCGTAAGCATCAACGTATTCAAGAATAGTAAACAAAGCGCTGTCGTTTTGTTTTCCCGTAAATAACACTTTGGCTGAATCAGGATAATTTTCTTTCATCCAGCGCAAAGTTCGAGCATCTTCAAAAATGCAGTTGTCCGGTTCCATGTTGTCTGGGTCTACAACATCGGCGGGGAAAGTGTGGAGGGGATTACGGACACGCCAAAACGGAATCTCTCGCTTGTCGTTGGGGTTAAGGCTAACGGGCGAAATAGAAACAGGAGATGAGGCGTAGGCAACTTGATAACGAGCGCGGCGACGCATTTTCATGTTCATGTCGTTCATATCAAACCAACCAAGAGTGGCTAGCCGACGTTGACGGGCCATTTCAACAGAACCTTCGATATGCCCACGCAAAGCTGGAAATTGAATGTCCGGCATAACGGAAGCAACGCGAAGGGAGAATTGGTCAATACCCTGAGCAAGCAGGTTGGCTACGGCAGGCTTTTCGTTAGCGTCTAGTTCAGGAAGTGGTACGGTTACTTCGTTGTTGTAGTGACGGGAAATGTCTCCCATGCGCTTAAGGTAATCGCCACGTTCAGAAAGACGCACTCGATAAAGGTGAACTATTTCTTCTGCGCTAATCACGATGCAATCCAAGAAGGCCGCCAAGATGCCATAGGAGTTACGGCATTGGGAGCATCAAGGTTGGGAAGATTCCACTCAAAAAACCATTCAGCCATTACGCAGTCATCCGTTCGCCCGTGAGGATATTTAGTAACTTCGTCTACGAGGCGCATAGAAATTACCTTGCCCTCACCCTTGCCGGGAAGCCGGACTCGCCCAAATCGCCAGTGGGGTGCTAGGGTTTCTACACCGTAGTCTTTGTCACTCTTATTTCGTGATGTAGTGTGTGGAAGGATGTCCACGTTATTTAGTGAACGCCAACGACGCACATGGTCATATTGTAACATGAATCGCTGTGCTGCATTGGCTTCTACTATCCAAGTGCTAATCGGAAAGTTCAAAATTCGGCTGGCTTGTTGCCAATCTTCCATAACGCCAACAAATTTTCCGTCTTGAGCTGACCAGTCAAGAAAGTCTGGCGCATCCATTTTTTTGCGAAGAAGGTCAATTAAATATCGTTTTTCAGAAGCGGGGTCGTAAATCCACCATTGAACCGACCAGTAGTTTGTTGGGCTTGGGTCAGCAGTAGCGATAGATATGCAAGAGCCAGGGTCGAGTCCCGCAGGGATTTCCAACCTGTCTCGCCATTTGTCAATACATCCGACAAATTCATCGTGTCCGTAAACCCAAGCGTTTGGCACCAATACTTCTGTTGGATCAACGTCTTGCTGTTGATATAAGACCGTGAAGCGTTCGCCCCGGTTGGACATGAGGGTTGAAATCTTCTGCCAAGGGATGCGCCGAGGTACAAGGAGGCAACCTTCCGGATAGGGCTTTGCCGACTTCTTGTGTTCAGTCTCATCGCATTTTTCTTCGTAATGCGCTTTGAAGATAAGGTGGTGGTATTTTTTAGCCTCTCGGCCCTCTCCAACTCTCTTGGTGTATTCGCCTGGATCAAGGTCGAAATCATCATCTTCCTCCGGAGTAGGTGCGGTCATGTCTAACGCAAATCGGTATAGATCATCTGAGCTAATGCGCTGCCCCTGCAAGATTAGCAATCCACCCGGTTCTAGTCGAGTTTCGCATACGTCTTGATACACATCTTGCAAAGCTTCTTTTTGCTCCGAAGTACGCATCTTGCGAGGGTCTACAAGGTCGTCCCACATTACGAAATCGTAACGTCCACCAATAAACGAAGTGTCAATGCCGTAAGCAGACCAAGTAGGTTCCTTTTCCGAAATAGCACCTTTGTCGGAATCCTGCATTACCACAAACGCTTCTTTAGTCCAGATGTCTCGATCTGTAGGTTTAAATCTGCCGTAATCCCCTGCCAACGTTGCCAACGCATCTTTAGCATCGCCACGACGAATATCAATAGCATTTGCTCTTTCAGGTTCTACGCGCTCAAGGGATCGGCGCAAACGGTTGGTGTTCCGCAAAGCCAGTTGCATAGTGGCCGAACCAATCATTCCACGGATGGCTCGATTGCGGCATGTTAGCCAAGCAGGAATGTCGTGAACAAAAGTAACGGTTTTACCCGAACCCGGAGGGGCATTAACAACAACGTATTCTTCGTTGGGAGTATCAAGCAACATAGCAACAGATTCAGCCGCCTCCCTTTGCCAGGGCATAGGAATACGACCAAAATACCGTTCCTGAAAATACGAAAAATCTTCTAAAGCTCTAGCGGCCTCAGAACTTAGTTCGTTTGGCTTTTTAGGGTCTGGCAATTCATCTTGCACTTTGGCAAGTTGCCGTTCTTGGCCTTTGGCATCCCTAAGGGATCGTTGTTCAAGACGGATAGCAGACGAAGCAGAAAATCCAGCAGCAGCAGCAGCATCCTTCTGGCTAAACCCAGATTCACGCATAGCCCAATATTTAGACTTTTGCTTAGGATCTATCATTTGCCGCCTTTAAGTGATACCATTGTAATACCAACGCCTCCTGTTGGATGGGTTGAGTCCTCCGTTTTCCTTTCCGGATTGGACTCCCCATGCCTTAAATGAGGTGTAAAAAATATTTTTACGCACCAAGGTGCTATTTATTTTTAAGCGTCCAGATAATTAAAGCGCCAAAAAATACGATAAACCATACAACGGCTAGTGCGTATATCATGGCTTGCCCATTATGCGACGAGTGGCGAAGTGAACCACCTGCGTAAGAATTGCGCCAGAGGCAGCAGCCGTAGACAGCGCAGTTTGCACAGCAGCCGGTTCTTTGAAGCCAGGGTGGAACAAAGCAATAACCGCAACAACAGACGCGGCCAAAGTTGTTAGGTTGGCAACCCAGGTGTTTGGATGCTTGATAATTGTTTTAACAGCCTTGATTGCGGTTTCGGCCTGAACTGCGGCGGTAGTTGCGGTGTTAGTCATCTAATTCTTCTTCCTCATCTTCTTCAATTTCCCATTCGGGAGCAAAGATTGTTTTTTCTAGCGGGGGGGCCATTGTCATATTGATTTCCTCCAATGTTACTAGAGAATTGATAAGCGCGTCCACTTCTTCCGATGTAGCGTACTCGGTATCAACCAGCATTTCAGCTACTTCTTCTGCGGCAACAACAAGATTGTGCAGGGTAAGAAAAATTGGGCTAAGCATCAAGAGCTTCCACGGCTGCGTCCCAATCAGAAGGGGCAGGCAATTGTTCTAGGTATGTTTTATTAGTGGGGTTGTGGACTAGCAAATATTGTTTGCGGGCCATATCCGCTACCAGTTGTAAGGCGTGGTACTCGGCCTCGTCAATGGTTACGGTCTTATTCTCCATCTTCTTCTTCTTCCTCGTCGCGTGGACAATAAATGCTTTGCTCGTGAATTCGATATCCGTCAATCAACGCTTCAATGGTGGTAGCGGAAATAGTAGTGCCGCAATGATCGCATTCCCAAATCTCCATTGCATCTGATTCTTCCTCAAGATCGTCTTTGCGCCAGCGCCATAACGTCAATCCAGCAAATATTACCAAAGACAAAAATGTTGCCAGAACGGTTATCTCGATAGCAGATGTCATAGGACTGTTGTATCACATTTAACAATACTTTGTGAACTTACCAAATGGTAGAAAGCAGGGGTCACAACAAGGTGGTATTCTGTACCCAATGGTCTTGAGCCAGAAGGGAAAGAAAGCTCAAGCGGTTGAGTTTTCTAGGCTTTTTGCCCCCGCGTTCCGATCCGGCTAATCCCCGGTTTGATCCCCGTTGTAGGGTTACAGTCCTCATGCCCCTGGACCGGGCCATAGCTCATTTACCTTGATCGGTGATTGTCGAGCGGAGGTGAGATGAACTGTATGTCCGGCAATAACACTGGGGATTCTCACGGCGGGTGGATGCGCCTTTTAAACAAAAGGTTGGTGATGACCGGGGAAATACTAAATAAACTACCGCGCTTCGCTTGCTCTGCGCGTCGCTGACGCTCCTTGCGGCAGACGAGGTAGACAAGCTGATGAAGTGCCGCCGACCCCCCTTCTCTGCTTTTTTTCGATCAACAGCGTTTTGATACGAAAATGACATTTCTACGAGAGGGTGATACTACGACTTTTTGAAGCCACCCGCCTCGGCATGTTACCGGTCAGTAACTTACCGACGAGTAACCACTACATCTAGTAGTTACCAAGAAGTAACTTACCGCAGGGTAACTCTACATCTTGTGCCTACCAGATGGTAAATCACTACATCTTGTGGTTACTTGGCAGTAACTTACTCATTAGTAACCACTATATCTTGTGGTTGTGTCGTAATGCGTGGAATGAGTAAGTATTGGCTAATGAGATTTCTACCCTCTCAACCATCACAAAAACAGATGACCGAACATACGTTCGCTTTTCCAGGTAGGCCTCTGCTCAGCTTTTCGGGCCACCTAGAAAAAATTGAGATATCTGGCGTTTAAAAATTGCGCCGTGGCCATATCGGTAGTAGATTTATGACGTGGTAAGTAGCCACCAACTAGTAGTAAGGAAGTGACCACATGGAAATGAACCCTAAAGAAACCGCTGTCTTAGATCAGTTGATTAAGGCAACGGAAGATTACGCCGTAGCCACCGGCACGGTTAGCGACTGGGAGCACGGAGTCGATGCACACGGCTTTGCTTCCATGCTCTCGCACGTCCATCACGGGTGGATTGAATTTCACTTTACAGATATGGGTGAAGATGAAATTACGATTCAGGCCGGTTTTTGCCACGATGGGGATTGCGCCGGCTGTATTGATCTAGGTTCCTACGCATACAACGAGAACCGCATCTCCGAATGCCCCGAGTGCGGGAAGATTAGTGGCGCTCGGTTGTTGTCTGGCGTTAGTGAGATTGGGCAATTCTTAGCCATCGCTTACGTCTTTTTAGGAGTTACTACGATGGGTAGCGCTTACTCACGGATCTTCAACGCTCCCCTAATTAACGGCTACTCACGGATCATTAACCGCCCGCTAGTGTTTGATGATCTTGCCGGCGGTTTCTACTCACTCACCGCAACGCAAGGCCCATACACCATTCGACTATTCCCCAATTGCGATTGTTGCGAGTGCCACGTTCGCATTCAAGAAACTAAGCAAATCAAGGATGCCGAACAATTGGGAGAAATCGATACGGAAAGCGGTGTAGTTTGGGACGGTGAACTGATCGAAATTATTCAAACGCCATCTTCCTTTGCTAGTTATATCGTGGTGGCATCGTGAACGATACGCAAGATTTCACTAACCCCGATTTTGTTCTTGGCGCTGTCTTGGCTCAATTGGAAGATCTAAGCGTTTCTGAGGCGATTACTGTTTTGACTAGCGCCGTTAGCGCTTTGGTGGCATCGTGAACCGCCATCGCCTAGATTCAATCGTTACCTATGGCGTTGTTGGAATCATGGCTCTCGGGGTACTGATCTACCTCGTCGTAGGTGCGTGGAATGGCGCACATTAGGCTAGAGATTGGCTCAGAGTAGCGTTATCCTCTCGCACTGGCGATTTCACTAGGGTTCGATTCCTTAGGCGAGAACTAGCTCAAATCGGGCTAACATGGCAACCTAGCTAAATATTGGCTCAGAGTTGCCTCAGTAGATAGGACCAGAACATGACTATTACAGAATCAAATAACTCAACTATTGGATCAGAATTGCCTAAGGTGCTAGTGGCAGAAATCCCGCGCGACATTCTACGCGCCGCCCTGGCTAGTGTGCTGCCGTGTTTATCTAACGATAAGACTAGGCCGATTCTTAATACGGTGAATTTTAAGCTTAGCGGCGGTTTATTATTGGCCGAAGGCTGCGATTCCTACCGCCTAGCGCGTTACGAAATTGATCTAGCGGGAGAACTAGGTGAGAGTTTTATGATCCACGCTAATGACGTTAAAGACATACTTAACGCGCTTAAGGGCAACGGCTACGGTTTACCGATTCTTCTGACTAGTTCGACGAACCTTAACGGCAGTCGAAGCATCACCCTCAGAATTGATGACGCAACGCTAACGGTGCATGAGGCACCTGGAACCTATCCCGACACGGATGCATTGATCCCCGAAGCTGGAATTGGCGAAGGCGCAGAAGGCGTGTCTTTTAATGCTGATTTTATGGCTACCGCCGCCAAAATTGCTAAGGCTATGACTACTGGCAAAGGCAAGCACGCTAAAGCGTCACTAATGACCCTAAAAGCGTTAGATTTCAATAAGCCTAGTCACTGGACTATCGGCGGCGATGGCTTAGGTCTAGTATCGTTCTTACTAATGCCTTGCCGTAAGCCTTAGCGCTTAGGTCCCCGCCTGGTGGCTAGTTAGGGTTCAATTCCCTAGCGGGGAGCTACGGCAAATTGCCGTTAATCAAATAGATAGGACCAGATATGACCATTATCAAGATCAAGCTAGAAACCGTTCAAGATTGGACTAAAGAACTACAGGACCGCAAACGCCGCGCTATCTATCAACTAGGCGAACCGTTGCGGGCCATGACCGAGCGCGGAGAATTCCTAGAATTTAAAACATTGGAAGAAATCTGCGAACTGGTCAAAACTTTAGGAGGTAACTGGTTTGACCGAGAAACGCTAGCGTTTTTTGGTGGCAAAGTTTACAATCCGGTAATCGGCGGGAGGTATTTCATCAGTAGTGAACTCACTCACGATAGAAGCTCACGCCGCTACACTGTCCGAGAGTGTCAAAACGGGCACATTGAAACCGCTAGCGAATTTCTTGAGTTCGCGACTTTGATGGAAGCCCGCCGCGCTGCGAAGCGTATTGCCGGAGTGAAGCCATGACCGCCGCGCTAGATATTATTCAATGCAACCGCGACGACTGGGAGGATGGTTCTTCCGGTATCCGGTGCGATTGGAGCGGACCGCGAAACGAAGCGGGACACGACGACGCGCTAACCTACTGCCCTGGTTGCGAGTGGATCATTGAAGCGGGTGAGTCTGATGCTAATTAGACCGTTTAAGGCATGCCGCGCGGGAGCTATTGCGGGGTTGATCGTGCTGATATTGTGCGCGGGCAACAATTCCGCACCGGTTGGTTCGATAATCGGCCTAGCGTTTACGATTGGCGTTATTTCTGCCTTGATCATTTTAATAGCTCAAATATTCGCGCGTTGGTAGCGCGTCCCCGCCTGGCGGCTAGTGTTCGGTTCGATTCCGGCGCGGGGAGCTGTGGCAAATTGCCACTAGTAGAAAGTAGGAAAAATGAAAACCATGAATTGCCCAAAAAATTGGGAACTAGAAGATTGGCAAGAATTGACCGACGAACAGCAAAATTTGGTTTTGCTAGAACAACACGCAGATTGGCAGGCAATTATTGCGGATTTTACAGCCTACAATTTGTCAATTACCAAATTTGCGGAAGAAGAAACAGCTATGTGGGATTTTGCTGCCGGATTTTTGGCAAAATTTAATAACGGCGACGGCGCAAACGATGGTTTTATCCAAATTGAAATTTCACCGCATGAAACCTGGAACGGCCAGCCTGGAATTTGGTCGATTGATTTGCGAGATTTTCAACGTCAAACAAACGACGAGAAAAAAGAAAATTAATGATTATTCACCTAACCGAAATTTGGCAATGTCATTGCGGCAATACGGCAGACACCAACGGATTTTATCCTTGCGACGGTTCTGGGAACATGGTTGAACCTTACCCAAATTGGACTGGAAATTATGTTTGTGCTGAATGTCAAGAGTTCCATCGAATGTTGTAAACAGGTTAGCCAAATTGGAAACCAAAGAAACGGGTCAGGAGTAGCGCCTTGGCCCTGTTTCTATTTCTAGGTATTGGCTCAGGGTTGCGATTGGCTCAGAGTTGGTCAATCCAACCTAAGTATTGGCTAAGAGTTGGGAATATTGGCTCAGAGTAGCGACCACGTTTGAAATAATAATCACTTGGCTAAGTATTGGCTCAGGGTTGCTTTATCCGCAAAAATGTTGGCCGGGGAACCATTGGACCTAGGACTAAAAAAATCCATTTAACGCAAAGCATTGCGCTGGTCCCCCTTCACCCCCTAACTAGGGCTAGGCCAACAAACCTTATCCGCCAGCGTGTCTATATCCTGCGGCCAGCGTCCTAAGTCCGTCCAGACGTGCCTGGCTTGCTCTAAGAGCCTCGCGAATTGCGGTTAGGGCAGATGATGCCACTAGATAGGTTCGATGGCTCTCAGAGGCTTCTAGCAACGCCATATCATCCACTTCGGAGACAGTCACCTTGTTACCGACGGCGGCGGCATCATCACGAATCTGCATCCGGGCCTTAGCAAATTCCATCTTGTAATCTGCTTCTGCTTCTGCGGCGTTCTGAGCTACGTCAGCACATTCCTCAGCAAGTTTTCCGATCCTTCGACCTTCGGCTTCGATCGCTTCTGCAATTTGCTCGTAACTAAGCATCAAACAATTCCCCCAGCTTTTCAAGTAAGTGCTTCGCAGTTTCAACGTCTATCGTTTCGCAATCTCCGACTAAGAATTGAAGTAGCGCCCAAGCATCATCATGGTCAAGGGTGATGACCGCTTCCTGATCGTAAGCACAGCCGCATCCGGTGTCGGGGTGAGGACAGTTAGCGTCATTACCCCATTGGTCTAGTTCAACGTTCATCTCGTTCCTTCCATAATTTTGAAAAATCTGCCAGTGTCATCACGACATAGGCTTCGCTTGCGCTCTTGCCACGGCGTTTGGCGACCACAATACCGTAATCTGCCTTAGCGTGACCTTTTTCTACTTCAGCTTCCTTTAGCCATTCACTAAACTTCAAGGTTCCGTGATTCTTGCACTCAATCACGAGACCTGGCAAGCCGTTGATGTCTCCCTTGTCTTGCGTGTTGCCTGCTCCATACCTGCGTTCGGCGTATGGATGGCCGTTCTCGGCAAGATACTTGGCTACATCTCGCTCGAATTGCGAGCCTTTAGCTTTTTGCGGCGTGGTCATTGAATCTCGTTTTCTGAAATAGTGCAAAGAAGTGAACATTCAAAATTGGGTTCGTCTTGATGGTTCCCACGCTGGGGGTCAAGTTCATCCAAGAAAATTTTTCCTTTTTCGTCTTTAAGAATTGCCACGTCAAGTTCACGTTCAACGGCAGACATACGCTCGTAGACTTCGGGAAAATCTCGACGAATCTTGTTCCAATACCCCATGCCGCCCTTTGGACAACCAATACAATTGTTGTTTAAATAGCCAAGTTCGTACATCACTGGCAATTTAATTCCAGCCCTGTCCACCATTGCAAGGCAATCACTTTTGGTCAATCCACGTTCAATTAATGGTGTCCACAAATCAACGTCGGGATTCTGATCCCTAAACCTGTCGGCACGATGGACTTCTTCGGACGTATAACCAAACACTTGACGATCATCAGGTTTTTGAAAAGCAAAACGTAGCTTTTTCTTAAGTTCTGCCGTACATCGTGCGCCCGTTGGCCCAACAAGATACCGAGTCTTGGCAAACACATCCCAAGTATCTTCATATTTCTCAGACTTCAAGCGCTGCACCGGATGACCAAACCATTTTTCGCACTCGTCAATAAAACGTGCGTTATCGGGATGTTCTGAGCCGGGATCGGTGTAAGCGATAACCAAATTGTCTTTGTCGCTGCTTGCTAGTGCCAACTTTGCCGCTACCGCAGACGCAGCACCAGCAGAAAACCAGACAAGTACCCTGTTCATTTGCTGCTCAAAGGCATGTTGATTCTTCCAATTTCGCCAACCGGATCGCTTCTTTACAAGCCTTAGCGATTACCCGCTCTTGGATAAACTCTGCTTCGCCCAATTGCGCCCACGTTTTTGCTATTTCGTAGGGGATAGTAATGGTAATGCTCATTGGTCCTCCCAACTATGTTTGGCTAGTCCTAAATCATAGGCAAGCTCAGGGTAATCTTCAACCCAACTATTGTGAACATTACACAACAACACCACGTTTGTCATGTCCGTAATGCTCCCGCCCCGACTACGCTTCAACAATTCGTGACCGTTGATATCTCCAAAGCAAGCCAGATACTTACCACGCAATTGGCATTTCCAACCCTCACGCGGGCCGAACACTTCAAGCATGGCCGCCTTACGCTCGGCGTTCTGGCGCTGGCGCTTCTTGGACACCGGGTTAATCCTGCTTCGTTTCATGCTCCACCAACCTTTCTATAATCCATTGGACACAAGGCACCGCTACTGCGTTCCCCATTTGTTTGTAGCGTGATGAGTCGGCCTGATTTACCAAGCCCTTCTTCTCGTCAATGCGTTGGGCTGTCCAGTTGTCCGGGAATCCCTGCAAGCGTTCACATTCAACCGGAGTCAAACGTCGAACTAACTCTCCGTCAGTCATGGCTTGTCCCCCCTCGTTCTTTCGTAATGTCGGCGTTGCAACTTCACTTGGTTGGGCATCAAGCCCTTGCGTGTGGCTAAAAGCAATAGGTTGGCAGATCATCGGCATGTTGTTTCCACCTGTTCCCATTCGCGCTTGCAAAGTGTTGATTACTCCACCTTGAATCCTGATGTCGTTCACTCGGTTGCCGTAGAAAATGACAACGGTAGCTCTTGTCTCGGTTGCATTGTCAAAAGCGTTCAATGTAGGTAC
>Ga0164296_1002015_pt1 | contig 20705 bp, 15 predicted proteins | sample GEODES057metaG_FD_113533 | JGI IMG/M metagenome (GOLD analysis project Ga0164296, IMG submission 113533) | Dystrophic lake water microbial communities from Trout Bog Lake, Wisconsin, USA - GEODES057 metaG | ecosystem: Environmental > Aquatic > Freshwater > Lake | place: USA: Trout Bog Lake...
AATCAACCTTAATGGATTCAACAACATGGGAAAAGTATTTCCCTTATAACGGATAAAGGAGGCTTGTAATTGTTGATTATTCATATTAAAAACCAATCGAAACATCCAAAACTCACGTTAATTAGCCTATTATCTTCAACTAAATCCCTTTCTTTTATACCCTAAAAGGCTGTAAGTAAAAACATTTAGAAGGGAAGCAATAGCATTTTGATTGATTACCCTAAGTTTAGGCATAAAAAAAGCCCCAAGTAAGTTACTTGGGGCTTCAGTATCAATTATAAATTGTCAATTATCAATTAAAACTTGTTAATTATCTATTATCCTAGCTTTGCTTTAAGATTTGCATCCAAAGCATCGAGGAATTCTTCTGTATAAAGGTAGTGTTCGCCGTGGTTTACCTTGTTACCGTAGATACAAACAGCCAAATCTTTGGTCATTTTGCCACTTTCTACGGTTGCTACGCAAACTTCTTCAAGTGCATGGGTAAAATTAATCAACTCTTGGTTGCCATCCAGCTTTCCACGGAACTCTAAGCCCCTTGTCCAAGCAAATATTGAGGCAATTGGGTTGGTAGATGTAGGCTTTCCTTTTTGATGCTCGCGGTAGTGACGGGTCACCGTGCCATGTGCAGCTTCTGCTTCCATAACTTTACCATCTGGCGTAATCAAAACGGAAGTCATCAAACCAAGACTGCCAAATCCTTGCGCAACAGTATCGCTTTGTACGTCGCCATCATAGTTTTTGCAAGCCCAAACGAAGTTTCCGTTCCATTTCAAGGCACTAGCCACCATATCATCAATCAAACGGTGTTCGTATGTGATGCCGGCTTCTGCATATTTGGCCTTAAACTCATTTTGATAAACCTCTTCGAAGATGTCTTTGAAGCGACCATCATATTTTTTAAGGATTGTATTCTTAGTAGAAAGGTATAACGGCCATTTTTTAGCCAATGCCTGATTAAAACAAGCACGAGCGAAGCCAAAAATGCTCTCATCAGTATTATACATCGCCAAAGCAACGCCATCCCCCTTGAAATTGAACACTTCGAAGGATTGTTTCGTGCCATCTTCGCCTTCGAAAGTGATAGTTAGCTTTCCTTTACCCTTAGTTACGAAATCTGTTGCACGATATTGATCGCCAAACGCATGACGGCCGATGCATATTGGGGCAGTCCAGTTAGGAACGAGGCGAGGAACGTTGCTGCACACGATAGGTTCGCGGAAAACGGTACCATCCAAGATGTTACGGATAGTTCCGTTGGGGCTTTTCCACATTTGTTTCAACTTAAACTCCTCAACACGTTGTTCATCGGGGGTAATAGTGGCACATTTGATACCAACACCGTATTGTTTGATGGCATTTGCAGAATCGATAGTAACCTGATCGTTGGTTTCGTCACGATATTCAATGCCCAAGTCATAATACTTAATGTCTAGGTCAAGATAAGGAAGGATCAACTTGTCTTTTATGAACTTCCAGATAATCCGGGTCATCTCATCGCCATCCAATTCCACAACTGGGTTAGCTACTTTAATCTTTTGTGCCATAATAAATTATTTACTTGTTTAGAAGGGTGCAAAAATAAGGGATTAGGGATTTTATAATTTATTGAATATGGTTATATGACATAAAAATAAATGGTTACTCAGAAGGTAAGGGTATAACAGTAGTAAAACTTATATCATCTGTAAGCTATTGGATTGATTGTGAATGATATTGAGCAGATTTGTTGATGTATTTATATCATCTTTAAGGGATTTTATTCCTAAACATCTCATACCAAGGGAAATATGATTTAATCCAACCTATTCTCCAGGCAGTTAGCTGATCTATTGAATAAACATTGATTGCTCCATACCTATCTTCCAACACAATGCTGTGCCGTAGGCCTCCACTTATTAGGTTTTCGGCCTCATTGCTCCGGTTTTCGTCCCTATCTATTTCCCATGCGCCATAAAGTACCAAAAGATTGTGCATCATCGTTGCGGGAGACAAGGCTGCCTCGCTATCGAAGAAGTGTTTGTAAAGAACCGCGCCTTCAAGGAACCAATCTTTGTTGTATCCTATCTCGGTTATGGTTGTTGGTTGGGCATAACTGCGCCCTTCTTTGTTGGCAAAAACCAATATCGCCACATTATCCACCTGATACAGTTTTTTTAGGGAATCATAGAAGTGATAAACGTTGTTATAGCCGGCAGCATTCAAAGCATACGTTGCCCAATGGACCTTTAACCGCTTAAGTTGGGGTATTTCGTGCCCCCTAACGATCTTTTCTACCGTAATATCTTTGTCATACCCAATACTTACCTGCTGAAATGTGATAGGAGGGACGTTCCAATTGCGGGCTTGCTTCTTTATCCATTCAAAACCTGTGTTTTCTTTGGTAATGATGGCATCTTTCTCCTCAGGAGTCCATGATTCGCCCTTTTCTGAGATAAAACAATTGATGATTAGGTTCTTTCCCTGGCAATTTGCGGCACTACCAACTGGATCATTGGTAATATTTACAGTCTCTTGGGCAATACTGCAACCAATTGACAACAATAGGGCAAGAATTGAAAAAGTGATGGACTTAATTGGGATATATTTCATGGCAAAAATCATTTTAAATCAGTAATTATGTGAATAACTATCGATGACAAATATATATTGTTGCTAAAATAATTTAGTATTATTTGTGTTTTCAACATTGTTGATAAAAAAATACCTAAAAATGGGTATATTTTTGATGTTATTACGTCTTTATTAGTTAATATTGCTTTGTCAATCAAAAAAATCCAAGTATAAAAATTTATTAGCAAGCAAACTAACTTTAAATGTATACAACTTTTACTAAAATATTAAATTGGAATCGAAACATTCGGTTTAAAACCAATGCTACAATTTCTCTTTTTCTTTTATTTTTTATCGGAATAACCTTTTCTTCAGATGCTCAACGTGTACGTTACGTTTGTACCGAAGGAAGTGGCAAGCAAGATGGTTCTTCATGGGCTAATGCCTCCTCCGATTTGCACAAAATGATTAATTTATCTGCCCCTGGCGACCAAGTTTGGGTGTGTGGCAACTTAAATAGCCCAACTGTATATACAAAAGTGGTTGCTAAAGATAAAAAGTCTGGGGTTAAGGGGTATATCATGAAGATGTGTACTTACAAATACAAGGATCCCGCTTCATTTATCTTCGTTGATCCTCATAGGCCAGTAAGGATTCCCCAATATTCTTTTCATGTGATTCAAACTAAGGCAAAAGAAAATCCTCCCATGTTTTTAGTGATGCAGATAGTGTGATTTTCAGTGAACAGTGAGCAGTAAACAGTTAATAGTGAGCAGTAAACAGTTAACAGTGAGCAGTAAATAGTTAAGAGTGAGATACTATAATCTAAAAATTGCTTACTATTCACTGTTTACTGATAACTGTTAACTGTACTTATACGCCGGATGGAACTTTTGCAGCGTACTTCTCAAAAATTCTTTATCAAGATGGGTATATATCTCTGTAGTTGTGATGCTTTCGTGTCCTAACATCTCTTGTACCGCCCTTAAATCGGCTCCTCCTTCCACTAAATGAGTGGCAAACGAATGGCGGAAGGTATGTGGCGAGATAACCTTGGTAATTTTGGCTTTAAACGCTAAATCTTTGATGATATAAAACACCATTACCCTCGATAATGACGTTCCTCTTCTGTTAAGAAACACAATATCCTCAAAACCTTTCTTAATATTTATCTTATTACGGTCTGTTTCCCTATAAATATTGATATATTTTATCGCATCCCTGCCTATTGGCACCAGTCTTTCCTTGTCTCCCTTGCCAATTACCCTCACATATCCCTCATTAAAAAACAAACAGCTCAATTGTAGGTTCACTGTTTCGCTTACCCGCAACCCACAGCTATACATTGTCTCCAATATGGCCTTGTTACGGTGTCCTTCCGGTTTACTTAGGTCAATTGCGGCAATCATTTGCTCTATTTCCTCGAAGCTTAGGGTATCTGGGAGTAATCTTATGGTCTTTGGAGCGTCCAATAGGGTAGAAGGGTCCGTTTTTGATATATCTTCCAGCAAACAATACTTATAAAAGCCCCTTATCCCCGAAATAATGCGTGCCTGAGAGGTTGCTGTCATGCCTAATTCCGCTACCCACTTCACAAATGTCTGCAAATCCTTCAGCTCTATCTCCGAAGGGGTCTTCATTGTGTTCGTAGCCAGCAAATATTCGGTCAACTTCTCCACATCACGCAGGTATGCCTCTACAGAATTGTCGCTTAGCGACTTCTCTAGCTGTAAATACGCCTTAAATCCTTTTTTATATGGTTCCCACATGTTCTTTTTGAGTTATTAGATATTAGTTATTAGATATTAGTTGGAAAACAATCACAACAAATAATCTAATATCTAATATCTATCATCTAATATCTAACTATCTAAACCGGGTCCACATCCACTACAATACTCACACTCCTCCATCGCTTGTCACTTTGAATAATTGCTATCTGTTGTTGTATCTCGCGCTTACATTGATTGATTGTATTAGCATCTTTGGGCAACTTTATCAATATTTCCCAAAGGTATTGATTTCTAATTCTATCCACGGGTGGTTGTGCAGGGCCGTTTAAGTACGATCTGAAGTTTACCTGGAGTCCTACTAGCATTATATTGGCTGCTTCTTCGGCCACGTAGCTGTCTTTGTGCTTAAAAGTGAGTTGTATTATCCTAAAAAAAGGTGGGTATTGATATGCCATCCGTCCTTCAGTCTCAAAATTGTATAAATCTACATAATTATGGGATTGTACAAACCCCAAAACAGGGTGTTGCACGTTGCTTACTTGTATCAGTACGTTCCCTTTGCCATCTTTTCGCCCTGCCCTGCCACTTACTTGTTCCATCAGTTGAAATGCCCGCTCATTTACCCTAAAATCTGCAAAATGTAGTATCCCATCGCCGTCTATTATGCCCACTAAATTCACGTGTTCAAAGTCTAGTCCCTTCACCACCATCTGGGTGCCAACCAATATGTCTATTCGCTGTTGTTCAAAGAGTTTTATCAGGTTGTCGTGGTCGTTTTTGCCCTTCACGGTGTCGTAATCCATCCTAGAAACCCTCGCATTCGGAAACTGTTCTGCCACTAGTTCCTCCAGTTTCTCTGTCCCAAAGTTCTTTTGGATAAAATTGTGGCTGCCACAAGCCGCACAGGTGTGCAATACGGGATATGTAGTGCCGCAATAGTGGCAACTCAGCTTGTTTTTGGCTTTATGATAGGTCAAACTCACGTTACAGTGCTGACATTGGGGTATCCAGCCACAATTATTGCATATCATGTAGGGACTATACCCACGCCTGTTTTGAAACAATATCACTTGTTTCTTTTGGGTCAACGATACCTCTATTGCCGCCAACATTTGGGGCGATAAAGCAATTTTATTCTTATCTTTTGTGGCTATTAGTTTCAAATCTATCAGCTCTATCGTGGGCAAATCGACGTTGCCAAAGCGTTCTGAGAGCGTTACCAAGCCATATTTGTTCTGTAGGCAGTTAAAATAGCTTTCTATAGATGGCGTTGCGCTTCCTAGCAGCACTTTTGCGTTGAATAACGAGGCATAATATATCGCCGAATCCCTTGCATGGTAGCGTGGTGCCGGGTCTTGCTGTTTATAGCTGCCATCATGCTCCTCATCCACCACAATCAGCCCCAAATCCTTAAAAGGAAGGAACAATGAACTCCTCGCCCCTAGCACTACCTTAATCTGCCCGTCCTTAACCTTGTTCCATATCTCCACTCGCTCATTAGGATTGAACTTTGAGTGATAAATCGCAATATTCCCACCAAAATGTAGCTGCAATCGGCGTATCATTTGGGCCGTTAGGGCAATCTCCGGCAGCATATACAGCACCTGTTTGCCCTCTTGCATGAACTGTTCGATCAATTTCATATACACCTGCGTCTTTCCGCTGGCAGTTACGCCATGTAGCAGGCAAACATTCTTTTCTTCGAACGATTTATTGATTGCATCGAAGGCAATTTGCTGCGCTTCCGACAGGATAAAGTCCATATTCATGTCTTTTGGCAGTGCTTTTATCCGGTCTGTGGCCCTCTTTTCTGCTTGCAAAATCTTCTTTTCAATCAATCCCCTCAACTGTGCCGCGCTTGCGTTTGCCTTCTTCAAAAGTGTGGATTGTGTCACCTCGCCTTCTGTTTTGGACAGGTGCAAATAGGAGAGGAGCAGCTCCATTTGTTTCGATGCGGGGTTCTTTGCCTCATTAAACAGTTGCGACAGCTTCTCTTCGTCCTTATAAATGGGATTTAGTAGAATATATGTCTCCGTTTTGGTCTTGAATTTCTCCTTTAGCTCCTCCCAAACAAAACAAACCTGCTTGTCAATGAGCTTTTTGATAACAGGATACACATTTTGCGTATCCAACAACTGATGAACCTCACTCAACCGTAGCTCTTTCTTCATTTCTAGTGCCTGTGCCACCAAATATTCGTTGTCAGTGAAGGCAGATCCGTCATTTAGGTCATAATTTGTTTCCTCATTCCAAATCAATATACTTTCACTCGAAAGCTTTAGGTTCGCTGGCACCGCCGCTTGCATCACTTCGCCCTCGCAACACATATAATATCGGCTCATCCAGTTCCATAGTTTCAATTGATTTTCATATAGTACGGGTTCGTCGTCCAATATGTTTAGGAGTTCTTTCGGCTCAAAGGCAGGAGGCTTTTCTTTGGTAATATGTTTGATTATACCAGCATATTTCTTGTTTCTCAAGTCCACTTCCACCCTCAATCCCACCTTGGCAGCCTCCCTTAGGTGCGTAGGAATGGCCCATGTGTAGGTAACCGGCAACCATAACGGAATGATTACTTCGGCATATAGACCATCGGCAGTAGGTGTGTGGGGAAATAGACTACTAGTATTTTTCGCACGCATAATTTAACCTGCAAGGTAAGGCTTTAGTTGTTAGTGGTTAGTTATTAGTTGTTAGTGATGGGTAATTAGGTGTGAGTGGTGAGTTGTTAGTGGTGAGTGATGGGTTATTAGCTGTTTGAGATGAGATATGAATTATGAGTTATGGGTTATTAGCTGTTTGAGATGGATTATTAATTGTTAGTTATGGGTAATTAATGGTTAGTTATGAGATATGAATTATGAGTTATGGGTAATTAGTGGTGAGTGATGGATTATTAATTGTTAGTTATGAGTAATTAGTTGGTGGTTATGAGATATGAATTATGAAATGACTATCCGCTATTTGGCAATTCAAATTAATCTCGTGCATAATCTAGCCGTCATTTCGACGATAGGAGAAAACTAATCGAATTTTGAACAACATGATAGTTATAGTATTCCTAAAACGCACATTTAGATTTCTCCTATCGTTACAATGACGTGCCTTTAAACTTTGTAAAGTACACATCGAAAATAAGCCTGTCAGACTGAGCCTGTCGAAGTCGGGATAATATGTTTAGCCTGTTTTCGCTTCGACAAGCTCAGCGTGACAATCAACTTGATTTTTGGAATGAACAGCAACGTCATTCCCATTTTTTTCTGGTGCGCCAGATAAACTATTCGAAATGACGTTCACTTGGTTCGAGATACACTCATTACCAAATAGCGGATAGTCATTAATTATGAATTATGGGTAATTAGTTGGTGGTTATGAGATATGAATTATGAGCGATGAGTTATGAATTGTGATTAATGGATAATTAGCTGTTTAAGATGGATTATTAATTGTTAGTTATTGGTAATTAGTGGTTTAAAGAAGGTTATTAATACAATTTAAGGGTTCATTATTGGGTAAACATGTACCGTTAGGTACTAAATATTGGTAGAAATCAAGTGTAAATATGTATTTCAGTGCCGTAGGCACGACATAAAATCCTTTTTGTGGGATTATGTGATTTAATTATCCATTTTCTTGATCAATATATCGTTCCCAAAGGGACTTTACCCATCTTTATGAATGAATTTTCTACCAATATGTTGTGCCTAACGGCACTTATCTTTACGGTTTGTGTTCTTCAACTACTAATGGTGGGAACAATGGCTGGAAGGCTGTGTTTAAAACATTATTTTAGGAAAGATTGATGCTTATTAATGCACATTAAAAGCAACTTATGGGATAATTCCTGTTAGGGATAATGTTTATAAATGTCTTTTCTGTGAATAAATCGTTCAAAAAACACTTCATCTTCTATTATTAGGGCACCAATCCGATAATCACCAATCCTTATTCTGTAATGTTGTTTGAATCCTTTTAGCTTTTTAAGGTTCAGTATCTCATCCATTGTTTTAGCGACAAGTATTTGGTCTATACAAAGCGCAATCTTTTGTTTTATTTTTGGGTCGTTAAGTTTATCTGTGTCTTTGACAAAGCTTTTATCAATTTTTAGCCTCATTGGGCTTTTAATTTAGCCAAATATTCCTGTGTGTCAACGTATTCATTGGTTCTTCCTTGTTTCATTGCGTTTGCCAAGCCAATATCTTCCATGAATTCGTTGTCTATTACCTTCGATTTCATTCCTAACTTCTTTGCCAAGGCAGAAATAAGCTTTATTTCCTCTTTAGAGTTGCCTTGCAATAAAAGATTTTCCATAATTCACTGTTTAATTCATTCAAAGGTATGCCTTTTATAGGGGAACTGAGGTTATTTAAATAATCCTTTTTTATTGTTTGTGACATACGTAGTTATCCCTACCCATTATTGTGGTTATTCATGCACTAAAGCTGTACACATTCCTCAATTGTTGGAGAATATCGCCCGAAATTTCACTGGATGTTTTAATGGTGGTGCTTCCAAAGTCACTATTTATGCCATATATGATGGCAGTTTGTATCTTATTCCTATCAATTATGTCCATACATTGGTGCATAAAACTATGTTTCACCGTTCCTAAAGCCGTAGTTACATCCCCCCGATGAACCTTGATAATAAATAGGGGATTTAGCGTAATTTTTATGAAAAATATCCTGATATTTTGAATCATATTATTCATCTTATTTGGAAATAAATGGTTGTAAATTATTCATTATCATGTTATTATATTCATATTTTATTTATACTTCATACTATTTTGTAGGTTCTTTGAATCTTGTGCATCATCTAGCCGTCATTTCAAATGGTTAATCTGGCGCACCAGAAAAAAATCGGAATGACGTGTGGAACCATGATTTGGTAACTTTTTTGAAGTTGCCAAATCTAACGGACAGAGGCTCACAACATGTAGATTTACCAACTTCTGAAAAGTTGGCAAATCAGGGAAGTACAAAACCACGTCATTGTAACCTTAGGAGAAATCTAATCGAGTTTTTTTGGACCTTTCATCGATAAATCCAGTCCTAATTCAATATGAGATTTCTCCTATCGTCGAAATGACGTTCACAAGGTTTGAAATTTACTTGAAATGTAATTGCGAATTACTATTATTTCTACTTATTTAAGGGTCATAGTGGTTAATTCTCGTTCTTTTCTATCTAATTTTCCATCTATAATGCCTTAATCTTGTTCTCTCATTGCACAAAAACTGTTTCAAATATATCATTTTTAATCTTTCGGTAAAAACAACGCATTGCATTGTTCCTACAACAAATCACATTCTTCACATTCTCCATTTTCCATTTTCCATTTTCAATTAAAAACTCCCCCTTAAAAGTTTCTTTTTACGCAATAATGACTAGAAATCGTGTTCAAGAAGTAAAATTTTATGTTCAAGAAGTAAGATTTATGTTCAAGAATAAAGAAATCATGTTCAAGGAGCAAGAATTTATGTTCAAGATGTTGGATTTGAAGTTCAAGAATATGGAAATCGAATCCAAGAAGTAAGATTTTATATTCAAGAGGTAAAGTTTTGGGAAATAGAAGAAAAATACTCCCTTCGCATAGGTTCTTAATTTAGTAAAAGGCTTCTTTTTTCTTGCCATATATGCACAATAGGCACAGTAGGATTATAAATTAGAAAACATAAGGCCACCTAAACTGGAAAGGAGAGTAGTTGCTATGATTTATAGGTGACTTTATGTCTTCTTATTACACATAAACTATTTTTAATGACTATCCGCTATTTGGTAATAGGGGTATCTCGAACCACGTGAACGTCATTTCGACGATAGGAGAAATCTAAATGTGCTTTTTAGGAATACTATAACTATCAAATGTTGTTAAAAATTTGATTAGTTTTCTCCTATCGTCGAAATGACGGCTAGATTATGCACGAGATTAATTTGAATTGCCAAATAGCGGATAGTCATTCTATGTTTTCTATGTGCCTATGTTACTATGTGTTGATTTTTTTATTCGGATAAGTCATAGTACAAGGAAAAATAGACCTACTTATTTAACAATACAGTCCCAATTTTATAAGAATAAGATAAACCCATGCGAAATAAAAATAATAATAAGCCGATTATGGTTAGAATAAGTCTAAATTGCACGAATAATTGATGTCTATTTGTCAATTACGGATATTATGCGTAAGAAAAGCGAATACACAGCACATTTTACCTTTAGCTATAAAGAATTAATTAGTAAAAGTATTACAAAAGAAGCCTATTTAAGGCGCGATTTGGTTGCTTTAACACCCAGAGGAATCACTTTGGCAAAGATAAACGACATGGTAGCACTCAGGGTGGCGCTACAAGGAATGCCAACCGAGGAAACCAACAATACTGCCGTCACATTGGTATTTGCAGACAGGGACGAAGCCATCGGGTTACTAACAGAAGCGGTGAGAGAGGTGATTTTAATAGCAAAATCGACCTTCGGGGACAAGGCAACCGAGTACAAAGCATTCTGGATAAAGGCATTATCCAAGCTATCGCCAAGTGAATTGTACACCCAAGCCCCCAACATAGTCATATCCGGCAACAAATACCTCGTTGAGATGGAAGATTATGGATTGACGGGGGCCATGCTTACCAATATCACCACTTTAACCACCAATTTAGTCGGTTTAACATCCAATACGGCGGTTGCAGAGGGCGATTCTAAACTGGTAACAGGCGATAGGAGGTCAACAGCAGATGGACTGTACGACAGCATGAACTGGATGTGCCAAACGGCGAATGGATTCTTTAAAAGAATCAATAAATTGAAGGCGGCAAACTATACAATGTACGGAAATGTAGGCAAACCAATCGTAAGAAAGGGCAAAGTGAAGGCGGGAAAAACCAGCAGCCCCAAAACAAAAGGCATCAAAGCAACTACGAAGTTTAATATTAAAACGACAAGTGGAAATGAACTGCAATACTACTTTGCACTCACCAAAAGAAGCCTTCCCCCAGAGTCGGCCATAACGGTTTTGTACAATAAAAACCTATTTACCACCACTACAGCCGCTAAACTAGGCTACAACAAAGCAGGAGGGCTGACTATATTGAACATTTTGAACACGAAAGACCATAACGATGCCACTTATTTAGTGAGGATTGGATAAAATGAACATCTTTGACTGGTGATAAAAATGGTTTGCCTACTTTTACACCCATGTCTGGAATAAACTTGGATAATTGGGAGCAAAAAAGTGCTGAAAACACTAAAAAGTATAAGCATTTTTTGCAAAGAGCCGACAAAAAAAAGGTGCTGAAACAACTACCCGACCTGCATGAGGAGGCATTCAGCAAGATAGATTGCCTAACCTGCGCCGCTTGCTGCAAAAACTACTCCCCACGCTTCAAAACGCCCGATATAAAGCGCATAAGCAAGCATTTAAAACTCAAAGAGAGTGTTTTTATTGATACTTATTTGAACTTAGACTCCGATGGGGACTATGTTGCCAAGACTGCACCCTGTCCTTTCCTTGGAAGCGATAATTATTGTAGTATATACGAACAAAGACCAAGCGATTGCCACCGTTTTCCATACACAGACGAGGATGTATTACTCAAAAGACCAGCAATAACATTGAAAAACGCCACTTTTTGCCCCGCAGTGTACTATGTGTTGGAGAGATTAGTCGTAAGTGGATAAGGATTAAGGCATAAGTCGTAAGAAATAAGAAAACAGGTGAACAGATTCATTCACTTTTTAATACTTATGCCTTACGACTTACTCCTTATGGCTTGCTAAAGGGCATATTTCAGTATCAAACAAATGATGGTATAAACCATGGTAGCTACAAAGATTCCCCTTGCAGTCTGATCCCTTTCTGTATTGATGTAAATGGTGAATATGGCCCCATCCGCAATCAATGAAACAGTGATAACCGCCGTGAAAAAACTCTTCCACGCAACCAATACCTCCAAAAACTCTTTGAAGGAAAAGGCACTGAATTTAATTAGATAGAAAAGGACGATCCCTAAAAGAGGAGCGAGAAATCCTAGTATAAGACCGAGTATAAAATTATCTTTCTTTAAAAACATATTACTATAAGTTCCAAGTGGTTTCTAATTCTTTTTTTAATGTGTAATTGGTAAGGTCAAACTGAACGGGAACAAGGCTTACATAGTTGTTTGCCAATGCCCAAACATCGGTGTCTTCCCCTTGATCGAAGTTAATAAATTCGCCAGTAAGCCAATAATAAGTCTTGTCGTGGGGATCTTTTCTCTCCAAGAAACGTTCTTCGTACTTCGCATAAGCCTGACGGCATATTTTTATGCCTTGAATCAAGTCTTCAGGCACTGCGGGGAAATTTACATTGAGTAATAAGTGCTTGTCGAAGTTCTTTTCGAGCATTGCTTCGGCAATCTTCCGGACATATATTTTAGCTGCCGAGAAATCGGCCTCCATGCTATAATCCAAAATAGAAAATCCTGCCGAAGGGATGCTCTCAATAGCTGCTTCCATGGCGGCACTCATCGTACCACTATATATTACATTGATACTATGGTTCGCTCCGTGATTGATACCGCTAAGGCAGATGTCTGGTTTCCTATGAAGTATTTTATCAACAGCAATTTTTACACAATCAACAGGCGTACCGCTACAAGTGTAGGCTTCAATTCCTTCCAAAATAAAGCTTTTCTGCAAGCGTAACGGATGACCTATTGTAATAGCGTGTCCCATTCCGCTTTGAGGCTTATCTGGTGCCACTACTACCACTCTTCCCAAATCTTTTACTGCCTCAACCAATGCTTTGATACCGGGTGCTGAAATACTATCATCATTTGTGACCAATATTATTGGCTGTTCTTTTTTGTCGTCAAACATAAGGGGCGCAAGATAAGTAGGATGCTCATTAATATAAAAACTAGTTTAAGTTTAGCTTAGGGTAGTTATTGACTAATAAATTCAGCAATTAAATTAATAAAACCTTCTGTTTAGTTTAATTCCCCTACTTTTGCGTTTCAATTAATATTTAAATTTACAATGGACACAAAAATTACAGGAACTGTAAAGTTCTTCAATGAAGAAAAAGGGTTTGGTTTTATCAAGCATGATGATTCTAACAAAGAAACTTTCGTACATGCTAATGGTTTAATCGACCAAATCGAACAAAATGACAAAGTTTCGTTTGACGTACAGGAAGGTCGCAAGGGTTTGAATGCTGTTAACGTTAAACGTATAGTATAAAACTATTAAACTTCAAATTTAAAGGCTGTGATAATTATCACAGCCTTTTTTTATGCTTGTTTCTCAAGGGATACCCCTATATATTTGCCATAAATAATGTTTATGAGTGTATTGATGCAACAACTAACAGAAACAGTTGATTATATAAAGCAGGAATTTGCTTCGGAAGCTAGTATAGGTATCATATTAGGCAGTGGCTTAGGCAATTTTATTGAAGAAATTAATGTTGAAAAAGAAATACCTTATGCTAATATCCCACATTTCCCAGTAAGTACGGTGAAAGGGCATGGGGGTAAGTTGGTTTTCGGAAATATAGACGGAAAGAAAGTATTGGTTATGTGTGGTAGGTTTCATTTTTATGAAGGTTACACGCCACAACAAGTCACCTACCCAATAAGAGTGATGAAACTGCTTGGCATACATACCGTATTGCTGTCTAATGCTGCAGGTAGCGTAAATCAAACTTTTAAAGTTGGTGATATGATGATAATCAACGACCATGTAAGCTTCTTTACACCAAATCCATTGCTTGGCCCGAACGAAGATGAACTTGGTCCACGCTTTCCAGATATGAGTGAACCGTACGACAAAGACTTGATAAATAAAGCTATTGGCATTGCCCAAAAAGAAAATATAGAAGTAAAACAAGGGGTTTATGTGGGCGTTACTGGCCCTACTTTTGAGACGAGGGCAGAGTATTTATTGATAAAAGCAATAGGCGGCGATGTGGTTGGGATGAGTACCGTTCAAGAAAATATTGTAGCCATACACAGTGGCATGAAGGTCTTTGCTATGAGTGTTGTTACCGATATTGGCATTCGTGAAGACGATAATATTATTACTCACGAAGAAGTATTACAAGCTGCTAAGGAAGCTGAACCAAAATTTTCTTTATTGTTCAAAGAATTAATTAAGGCTTCTTAATATTGTAAACTGCGTTTTGCCTTGCATTAAGCCCCCTAGTAACAAGGATAATATTGCATGAAGAATTACTTTAGATGGATGAATATTTATAAGCCAGTAAAAATATTCCGACTAGCAGTTTAGAAAATATACAATAGCCTATTAGTTGCATTAACCTAGGCAGATAGCTTTATCATCAATGATGATTTTGAGGTTGAATAATATAACGAAGATAAATATTTTAGCGGTTAAAGCAAGTGTTTAATTGTGCTTCACAGAGATAAATTGTGGGGCTTCTGCTTTACCACGTATATTTGAATGTGGCAATGCTGCGTACAGATGAAATTATAAACGATTAAAAAAAAATTATGAAATTACAAGATGATGAAGTTACGATTGCTTATTATGCATTGAAAATTGCTAAAATACAGTTGGAGAGTGAATTGGAAAAAGAGAAAGAGCTAAATCCTGATGCGGAATATTCGATGGCGGAACAGGAATTGTTGGACTTAAGTACTTTGTTTGACAAAGTTTCGGTTGCTAAAAGTGAAATTGGTAACCACATTAATCCATTCAATTATTTTGCGTATATCTTTCTTCCTGAAATTTAATTTGTCGCAACTAATTGGCTACGTGATGACATCAATGATACTGCAATTGAGGGCTTGTGGCCTATAGGGTTTTCATTGTTTTTAAGGACAGCTAGATTTTGGGAAGGAAGAATTTATATAAAAATTATTGCAAGATTGGTTTCTCAATAAACATTTCCCTTACTTTTATCAAAAAAACATGAGTCCATTCAAAATAGCAATAACCACAGTACTATTTTTCTTATGTTTCAACAATGCAAATGCGCAGTTGAAAGCAAGTTTTACTGCTTCAAAATATAAAGGATGTAGCCCTATTCCGGTTACTTTTTACAACACCTCTACTGGCACTTCGCCTGCTGATAAATATAGTTGGCAATTAGGAAATGGGAATAAAAGTACCGCTAAAGACTCTGTCGAAACTCAGTTTACCATTCCCCAGACCTATACCGTAACGCTGACTGTAACTGATACTGTAACTGGTGAAACGTCTATTGATTCAGCACATATTATTGTTTATACAAATCCTACCTCAAGTTTTACGGTAAGTAGTACTACGGGATGCACCCCTTTTACTACCACTTTCACAAGTACCTCCACAACAGATTCTGGGAGCATAAGTAGCTATTATTGGGCTTTTAATGATGGTGACAGTAGTAGTTTGCCAACTGTTTCGCATAAATTTCAAAATTCAGGCAATTACACAATTACGCTTTTTGTATCGGCGACTACTGGCTGTTCTGGCTCTTTGACTAAAACAAAGTATATAGATGCCTTGCTTACGCCTTCGCCTGCATACACAAGAGACAAATATTATTTGTGTGCAATAGGGGATAAGGTGGTATTCAAGGATTCATCAAAGAATTTGCAAAGTCCTGTTTCTTACTCATGGCGATTTGGGGATGGTGATTCTTCTAACGTTACTCCTACTTCCCACCCTTATAGCAGCAAAGGCATATTTCAAGATTCTTTGATAGTTACCAACGCTGATGGTTGTGCAGATACTGCAATTTCTTCTTTCCCAATATATCTTTTGTCTTTTAAATCGAACTTTAAGGCAATTGGGTTATGTGCAGATGCCAATGTTAGTTTCATAAATACAAGTGTGCCTGCCCCTGACACGGCAATATGGTATTTTAATAATAGCAAAACTCCAATAGGGGGTATCAATACAACCTATAAATTTGATACACCGGGTGTAGATTCCGTTTTACTGATAAATACATTTGGTGCCTGTCAAGACATCGTAAAGCAATATGATACTGTGTTGGCTCCTGTGACATTGGGTGCATTTTCGGTTGTGAATGCGCCACTTTGTGGAGGAAAAACATTGTTGGCACTTAAAGATACTTCTAGTGGTAGCGTGGCGTGGCAATGGAGTGTGCAAGGAATAAGTGGGATAGATACTACCCAAGCTGCCCAATACCAATTGACAAATAATAATAATTATTTCGTGTCGCTCACCGTTACGAAAGCTTCGGGTTGTACTGCAAGTGCAACAGATACAGTCCAGCTAACATCTAATTCGGTTAAAATTACCACTACTACAAACAATAATATAAGTGACACTTCTGGCTGTGCGGGATTAATTGTAAACTTTTCTGCTACTCCCCCAAGTGGTATCAAGAGCTATTTGTGGAATTTTGGAGATGGTAGCCCAACAAGTACCGATTCGGCAGTCACGCATACTTACAATAATCTTGGCATTTACCCTGTAAGACTTATTGATTCTACATTGGATGGTTGTACCGATACTATTTATACTCAAATTCAGACTACTTCGAAACCAGTTCCTAGGTTTTATACTACATCCCCTGATAAACATTGTGGTAGCAAAGCATATTTTTATAATAGTACAACAACACCTACAACAGCGTGGCTTTGGTATTTTAGTGATAGTACTGGTGTAAATACCATGCAAAATGCGATACACACATTCCCAGATACTGGCATTTACAGCGTTAAGTTCATTGCTTATAATGGAGCTTGTTATGATTCTGTTACTTATACCAACTACATTCACATTCTTGCACCTTTGCTTCACATAGATACAATCGAATACCCTTGCAATGGGTTCAGGGATACTGCCAACTTCTTTACATCGAATTTCTATGCGACATCTAAATTGACCCTCGATTTTGGTGATAGCACGCTCTATGCATTATTCGACACTTCTGTACACGAAACAACACACAAATATGATAGTACAGGAACTTATAGGGCTATTTTTACAGGTTCAGATTCTATTACTGGGTGTATTGTAAAAGATACTGATTGGGTGCATATACTATATAAACAAAAGCCAGTACTGAATGCTGCTGATTCAGTAATTTGTGAGAATGATTCAGTGAAAGTATGGATAGATAGTTTGGCAAAGAACCCAGGTAGTAGCGATAGTAATTATTACAGTGTATATCAGTGGCAATACCTAGACACTTCCAATGCGTTTTCAGGCGTATTGGAACAGCAACCTAATTGGTACTATAGTTACTTAGGTATTCTGAAAGGACTCTCGCCGGGGCAAACGCAACTGAGGGCAATTTTACAATCCGAGTATTACGGTTGTTATGATACTACACAATACTTGCCACTTAAAGTGTTTGGCCCCATTCCGGGTTATTATATTAATAATCCCAAGAACTGTTTTAGGCAGCCCTTATCTTTTGTTGATACTTCAAAAATTTCTTTCAATGTAAAGATAGTGCAATGGCTATGGGGTTTTGGTGATAAAACTTTTGATACTTTAAATGTTGGCGGAACTGTATTGCATGATTATAACAGACCCGGACAGTTTGCAACATTTTTGAGGGTAACTGACAGTTTAGGTTGTTTTGCACAGACAAACCTATCAGACACTGCATTGCCTAGTGGCCCGAAAGCAAATTTTGATTGGACACCCGCGCATATAGTTGCAGGCACATCAGCAACTTTTAATAATACTTCTAATCCTTTTGAGGATAAAGTGGTTGATTATAAATGGTCTTTTACAAGTGATGGGTTGAAGGATACTACAAAAGCTCGGACTCCAGTTGTAAACTCCTACACAAACCCAACAACAGATACAGTTACCCTTATTGCTACTGCCACTGCTACGCCCTTTGCTCCGAATGGATGTGCTGATACCTTGGTTCAGATCATCCCTATAAAGGAAGTATATGCTTTGTTTAAAACTGCTTATCGTGATGATTGCCCGCCTATACTTGCCACTTTTACAAGTCAGTCTATAAATGCTGATACACTTAGATGGGACTTTGGCGATGGTAGTCCTGGAACAGGATTGATTCCTAGCACCGATATAAAAAAAATTAACCAGTATAACCTTCCTGGCGTATATGTCATTACATTGTATGCTTACAAAAACGGTCAAGCCTTGGATTCTGTCAAAGATACAATTGTTGTAAAGGGGGCTTATGCAAAATTGCATACAGATATAACTCAAGGTTGTGTGCCTACTACCGTTCATTTTTCTTCAGATCAGGTAAATGCTACTTCATTCAAATGGGATTTTGGGGTTGGTCAACGTTTCCAAGGAAATAATAGTGATACGCTGTTCACTTATAATTTGCCTAGTACATACTACCCTTCAGTTATATTGTTTGATTCAATAACTAATTGTACAAGTTCTTTTTCGTTCCCCAAACCAATTTTGATTGATTCGTTGAAACCCGGGTTTACCACAAATCTCAAAACAATTTGCGATTCGGCAAAAGTTAATTTTATATCTAATGCCGCCAGTTTCTTAGGGGATTCATTAATTTATCATTGGTCTTTGGATACGCTGAACGCAAAGGATACATCCAATTTGGCCTCGCCTAGTTTCTTCTATAGACTTGGCAATTTTCCAATTATGCAGACTGTAAAATCGGTTGATGGGTGCACTAAGACTTTTGCAGACACCATTCATGTGGTTAGGTCTGTAAGGGGAGTTATAACTGGCCCTGTAAAAACTTGTGATAGTTTGCCTGTTTCCTACACGGGTAGTATTAAAACGAAAGATAGTGTGCAATGGAACTGGTCTTTTGGCAATGGTATGACATCTCAATTACAGAATCCTCCTGCTGTATATTTCACTACAGGGAAAGATTTGGTAACAACAGATACGGTATTGCTTGTAACGATTTTGAACAATTGTTATGATACTGCGCCACCTGTCTATATTACCATTAACCCCAAACCTTATGTAGGATTGCAGAGTGATACCAACAAAATTTGTGTGGGTACAAAAGATACCCTTAGGGCTTATGATGGCATTAAATATGTTTGGACACCTCAAATTAATATTACAAAAGGCGACTCTATCGGTTGGGTACAACCGCAGGATACAACACCATATTCAGTTACTGTTTTTAATAAATATGGTTGCTTCAGCAAAGACTCTACGACTATCAATGTGGTAAAACATTTACCTGTAAACCCTATTCCCAATGCTTATGTTTGTGTAGGGCAATCGCTTTTGTTGTCGGTGCCTGGGGCAGATTCTTATATTTGGCTAAAGGATAGTGCCACGATAGATAAGAGTGATTACAATAAAGCAAGTGCTTTAGTTACGCCTACAGTATCTCCAACTACATATATTGTTCAACTTACAAATGAATGCTTTGTGCAAAAGGATATTATCAATGTATCTATTGAGCCATTCCCTACTGTATCTACTTTTAGTCCTGTTATCATACCTACTGGCGATTCTGCTCAATTGCATATTGTTCCATCGCCTAATGTAGATACTATCAGTTGGTCTCCTTCTACCTATTTGAGTTGTACAGATTGTGCATTTCCTTACGTTACGCCAAGAACTGACGAGACATATACTGTTAGGGTTGCAACTAAATATGGTTGCGCCGTAGAAGATTCAGCAGCTGTACATCTCTCCTGTTCCGGCTCCTTGTTTTTCCCTTCTGCTTTTACTCCCGAAGGAAAAAACCCTGTATTTTATCCAGTAGGGAAGGGGGTAAAATACTTGAAATATCTCAAGATATTCGATAGGGGAGGGCAGCTTTTGTATGAGGAAGATGATGTTCAGGTGGGCGCAACTAATTTGGGGATAGGATGGAATGGCACTATCAAAGGCAATATAGCCGCACCTGGAACGTATGTTTATGTGGCAGAAGCACAGTGCGACACAGGCGAATACTTTACCAAAAAAGGGACTATTGTGCTGATTAGATAATTAGTTGAAGGATAAATGTTTTTCAAACCCGTCAAGTTTTAAAGCTTGGCGGGTTTTGCTTTATAAGCCTATCCCCATAGGACAAATATAAGGTTATGATAAAAGGCCACAATAGCTACAATTCAACAATAGTAATAGTTTGACAGCTATGCTTGGCTAATTGATTAACACATTTGCTTCAAAAAAGGATATTCTTTTTTGCAATAAGCATATTCTTTTTTGGAATAAGCATATCCTTTTTTGTAATAAGGATATTCTTTTTTGTAATAAGGACATCCTTTTTTGTAATAAGGACATCCTTTTTTGTAATAAGGATATCCTTTTTTGCAGTAAGGATATTCTTTTTTGTAATAAGGATATCCTTTTTGGAAGAGAAGAAATAACAATTTTATCCCTTTAAGTAAGTTTGAGGATAATTTATACCAATTTACTTAATAAAAGTCTTATTAATAGCTGTTCCATAAGTTGTAGTATGAGTTATTGATTTTATCGTGTCTGCGTCTAAATACTTTTGAATGATGCTGTCCATGAATTTCTGCA
>Ga0164296_1002016_pt1 | contig 20700 bp, 12 predicted proteins | sample GEODES057metaG_FD_113533 | JGI IMG/M metagenome (GOLD analysis project Ga0164296, IMG submission 113533) | Dystrophic lake water microbial communities from Trout Bog Lake, Wisconsin, USA - GEODES057 metaG | ecosystem: Environmental > Aquatic > Freshwater > Lake | place: USA: Trout Bog Lake...
ACAACATTTACATTAACTGGTACTCAATCGGCATGGTTAAAATATATGTGTGCTGACGGAACATTGGCAAATACTTTTGTAGCTATCACCTATCAGTAATAAATAAACTATGGCTAATCAAAACATTCTTACATACGGGTTAAAATTAACTCAGTTAAAACAAGACTATTATGCACCTACTCTTGTGTATAAAGGTACAACTACTCCTGCGGAATCAATTTATTGTTTTCTATCCCGTGTAGACCCATGGCCAAATGATCCAATTACTCAATTAGAAACTCCTCCAGTACCAACTCAAGACCAGCAATATATCAAAAACGTATTTAAGAATATGTTTGTGGCTAAACAAGTTACCGCCTCAAATATTTCTGCTGTTACACAAAGATTTGATTGGACTTCAGGTACAACATACGATTATTACCAAGACAATGTTGATATGTTTGCTCGTGATAGTTCTGGTTTATTAGTTAAAACTTTTTATGTGAGAAATAGATATGACCAAGTATTCAAATGTCTTTGGAATAATAATGGTCAACCATCTACTGATGAGCCTTATTTTCAACCTGGCGTTTACAATACAAATAATGTATTCGTAAGTGGTATTGATGGTTACAAATGGAAATATATCTACACGATTGATATTGGCAACAAAACAAAGTTTATGGATTCTACATGGATTCCAGTTCCTCTAGGACAAAATACTCCTAATCCTAATACACCTGTTGGTATTGGTAGTGTTGATGTGGTTAATGTCGTTAATGGTGGTTCTGGTTACGATCCAATTGGTTCTCCAATTACTATAACAATTACTGGTGCTGGTAATACCAGTCTTGCAACAGCAAACGTAGGTACTGTAACTGGTGGAGTTATTCAAGATATTACTATCTACAATCCAGGCGTTAACTACACTAGCGCCAACGTGATTATTACGACTTCAGGTGCAGGTGCAGGTTCAAATGCTGTTGCCATTGCCCCCGTGTCTCCAATTGGCGGCCATGGTTATGATCCAGTATCAGAATTAGGATGTAATCATGTAATGTATGCCGTTGAATTCAATGGTACGGAAACTTTAAACGGTGTCGATTATATTCCAACTAATATTGATTATCGCCAAGTTGGTTTGTTAGTTAATCCAATGACAAACGATACTTATCCAAGTTTTGCAAATAATTCAATTTATGATTTAACTACTAACTTAACTGTAGCTGGTGGAGTTGGCGGCATATTTATTAGTGACGAAACCATAATACAAGTAGATACAACTGTTGGTTCTGCAACATATGGACAAACAGTATTTACTGCAACCGTTTTATCTTTTAATCCTGCAACCAATGTCCTAAAGCTAATAAATACTTTGGGAACACCAATAATCAATGGTTCAATAAAAGGCTCTACTTCTGGTGCTGCAAGAACCATATTAGCAGTAAACACTCCAAATTTTATGATATTTTCTGGATACATAGCCTATATTGAAAACAGAACAGGCGTTCAAAGAAGTACAGACGGAATAGAACAATTTAAATTTGTACTAGGATACTAAAGGACTAAAATGGCTTTAAATTTTAACGTTGACCCATATTATGATGATTTTGATCCATCAAAAAACTTCCAACGCATTTTATTTAAGCCTGGTTTTGCTGTACAAGCTCGTGAGTTAACACAAGCACAAACAATCCTACAAAATCAAATTTCTAATTTTGCGGATAATATTTTTACGCAAAATACTCCTGTTTCAGGTGGTCAAGTAACTACCAACTTTAATTGTTATTACATTAGACTTAACACGCAATATCAAGGTGTTAATATTACTGCTTCTGGTTTTTTAAACAAAGTTATTCAAAGTAACGATGGTACAGTATTAGCTAGAGTATTAGCTACCACCGAATCAACAACAGTAGGTACTATTCAAGGTGACCCACCAACATTGGTTGTATCTTATTTGTCTGGTGCTAGTTTCAAAGATGGAGATATAATCTACTGTGCTGACGGTACAAACATTCATGGAATTGTTGCTACTTCCACAACAAATACTCCTTCTGTAGGTTTCTCATCTGTTGCTTCTATTGCTAATGGCGTATTTTATATTGTTAACGGGTATTCTCAATCAGCTGCAACAGGTGTAAAATATTCTATTGGTAATTTTGTTCAGGTTAATCCACAAACAATTATCTTAGACAAATATGATAATACTCCTAATGTTCGTGTTGGTTTGGCAATCACAGAAACAATTTACGATTATGTAAATGATTCATCTTTATTGGATCCTGCTGTCGGTGCTTCAAACTATCAAGCTCCTGGTGCAGACCGTTACGTTGTCAATTTAGAATTAGTATATCTTCCATTAGCCGTTGGTCAAACAGATAGTACAGGCACTCCTGTTGATAGTAACTTTATTGAATTGATGAGAATTCAAGGCGGTAAAATTGTTAAACAAGTTGATGGTACTGTTTACTCTGTTATTGATGATTACTTTGCTAAACGTGATTACGAAACCAATGGTGATTATATTGTTAATGACTTTAAATTAACTCCAAACACAAACAGTTCAGGCATATCAGCTAAGTATGATTTAGCTATTGGTCCTGGTATAGCTTATGTTCATGGATATCGTGTAGAAAATCAATCTAATATCGTATTAACAAGTGACAGAGCAAGAAATACAGCAACACTTACAGCTAATGCCGTTTATATTGATTATGGTTCTTATTTTTATGTTGATACAGTCAAAGGCAAATTTGATGTTACTTCAATGCCTTCTGTTGATATCCATTGTGTTGAAGCTGCTAATATTGTTTCCACAAACGTAACAACATATTCATCAACATTAGTTGGTTCAGCTCTTATTCGTAATCTAGTTAATTCTGGTTATGGTACATATTCTAATACTAAATCTTATATTTACAAAGCTTATGTTACAAACATTGCCACAAACACATTAAGTAGTAATGCTGTTGGTTCTTCTTCAGGAACAAACACAATTGCTTTCTATGACACAAATGGTAAATTTTCATCTGCTGCAAACGCTTATTATGGTGCGACATTATCTATTACATCAGGTACAAGTGCAGGCGATATTAAGAAAATTGTATCATATAATCAATCTACTAAAGTAGCTACAGTTGATAGTAACTTCACAATTACTCCTGACAATACAACAAATTTCTCAATCATATTTAATACTGACGTTGCTGAATCTATTGTACAGGTAAATGGTTCTTATACACTAACTGCTAACTCAAACATCAATACGGGTAGCGGTAAGTTACCTGCTATATCTACTGGCGTAACACAGTTATATGAGACAGGTTCACCAGAGATGTTATTCAATCTTGGTCCAAGTTTTGTTGCTAGTTTAACTGGTACACAATATGTTTCAACAAGAATTTATCGTAATAGAACTTTCTCTGGTAATATTTTAACCATTGATTCACATTCAGGCCAAGGCGCTGGTGTTCCTATTTCTTTTGAAGGTTCAGGAACATTGTCACCAGATTCAGTTAGACAATTATTTACTGTTATTCGCCAGTCTGACGGCAAAATTTTAGACTTCTCATCTTCAGGTAATACTGTTGCTGTAACATCAGCAAATAGTGTTACATTTACAGGTAATACAATATCTGGAATTTATTCTGGTAATACTGTTGACGTTATTGCTCAAGTATTAGTTACAAATGGTAACGATACCACATATGTTCTTAAATCTAAAAACTTAATACAAGGCAATACAACAGTAATCGGTGCAACAAGTAGTGGTACTGTGGTCAATACAAATACTTATGTTGATACGCCAAATGGCCAAGTTTATATTGCATATGCAGGAGTTACATCAACAGGTAAAATGTCTTTGTATGTAAATGATGTAAAGAAAATTAAAAAGATTATTGACACTAAAGCACCAGGTACTTCACCTACAGCTGCAATGCTTTCAACATCTTCAAACGATGTAACAGGTTATTTTTCTTTTGATAATGGTCAAAGAGATTCTTTCTATGACCATGCAAGTATTCAATTATTACCAGGTTCTCCTCCAATTTTAGGTAATCTGTTAGTTATATTTGATTACTATTCACACTCACAACAATCATCTGGTGATGGTTACTTTAGTGTTGGTTCTTACTTAAATTCAGCTAATGCTGAATCTTATCCGCAAATTGGAAGTTACACTAGTACACACGGTAAACAATATAAATTAACAGACGTTATTGATTTTAGACCTTGTAGAAAAAATTCTCAGGCAAATTATGTTTGGGAATATCAAGGTGGTTCTGGTAGCTTATCTTCTTTTGGTGGCGATGATGGTATTTTAATTCCTTATGCATTAAATAATTTTTATGGAACTTATTCTTACTATCTCGCAAGAAAAGATAAATTAGTTTTAACAAAAGACAAACAGTTTAAAATTATTGAAGGAACTCCATCTGTCAATGCTTCGTTCCCAACTGAACCTGATGGCTCAATGTTGATTGCAAACTTGTCTTTAGATCCATATACTGCATATGTTCCAGGTGAAAATCCTTCAAATCAAGTAGCAAATTTATCTATCAATAAAGTTATTCATAAACGCTGGGCTAAATCTGACATTACTGATTTAGAAAATCGTGTTAATAATTTAGAGTATTATACTTCACTTAGTTTATTGGAACAAAGTGCTCAAGCTGCACAAGTACCTGATGTTAACGGTTTAAATCGTTTCAAAAATGGTATTTTAGTTGATGACTTCTCGTCATACTCTACTGCTGACACAACTAATCCAGATTTTGGTGCTAAAATTAATACGGTAAAAAATAAATTAGGACCTATAACTTTAGTTGATAATTTCCAATTGCATAATCCAATTGTGTTAGCTTCTCTTGCTACAACAACAAAACTAAACACATATCAAATTAATAGTTTTCATGGCGGCCAAACAAACATCTTTACATTGCCATACACTGCCGCAAATGTGATTGTTCAACCATTAGCAAGTAGTACTGTTAGTGCTAATCCGTTTAACGTAGTCGTTCAACAAGGTATCGAATCATTAAATCCTCCAATGGATAATTGGGTAGATAATACTCAAGCTCCTGCAATATTAGTTACAGACCCATCTTTACAAATTTATCAACAAACAAACGGTATAAATTATACTAATGCAGGTAGTTGGCAGACAATACCTGGAACATCGACCTCAACATCGACTACTACAAATTATTTAAATCACGGTGCATTTAACGGACCGTACGGTTCTCAAGTTGGTTATTCTTCTACTGTAACAAATACTTACGGTAGTCAATTACAAAATATTACTGCATCCGGATATTCATCTTTACCTGCAGGAACATCTGTAAATAATGGCTATCTAACCAACATTTCAGTATTGCCTTATATTAGACCGCAACAGATTATTGTTAAATCAAAAGGTTTATTAGTTAATTCAAATGTATCTTGCTATTTTGATGGTGTAAATGTTAATCAGTATATGTCAACACCAAATCACATTGAATTAATTAATGTAAACTATGCAAATGGCGGATTTAACGAGAATGATATCGTAGGCTTTTATGTTGCAAGTGCTGGTCAATTTTATCCAATCGCTCGTGTAGTTTCTTTATACAATTATCCAGACGGTAAATCATGTCGATTGTATGTTTCTAACATTGTTAATGCTCCAGGCACAGTAGGTTCAACTGTATTACAAAACGCTACATTTGATTCAAATGGTAACTATTTAAGTTCAGGTAATACTGCACAAGGTTCGTTAGCTTCGAGTGCTATCATCTCCTTGAATCAATCTGATACAATTGGTGGCGTTGGTGGTGGTTATGCAAACGTATTAAATTCAAACACAGTTACACAATACTTTGTAATGCCTGCTGTTGGTGGTTACAGTTCATTCTTAAATCAATATGGTATTTGGGGTGACCAAAACAATAGTACGGCTTACAATGTTGTATTTCCTGTTGTTTTTGCAAACACCGGTTCGTATACAATTACTGTTGCAGGTTCAGGAAACGTAAGTGTTGCAGCCAATGGTACTACGATTGCTACTTCAACAACAACAAGTGCTACAGTTTCTAATCATACATTTACTGGTCAATCTAATCCATGGAACTTAGGTATTTCTGCATCTAGTTCTGGTACAACAACATCTGGTGTTGCTGTAACAATTACTGATCCAAATGGAAATCTTGTATTTGATACAATACATCCGTTAAATTATGTTAACGGTGCAAATACAGGTACAGGTATATCTACTGAAACAGTATTGCCATTAGGTGGTGCATGGTTTACTGGCGTAACACAATTGAAATTAGGCCAATCCGCATCTTCAAATGCAAACTTCTATGTTGGTTCTACAATTACCGTGACATCAAAATACATTTATCAAGTCAACCAATCCGCAACATATGTTCCACCACCTCCTGCGCCGTCAGGCGGTGGCGGAGGTGGCGGTGGTTGCTTTACTGGAAGTACCGTAGTTGAAATGGCTGACGGAACATTTAAGAGAATTTCTGAAATACAAATTGGTGACTTAGTTAAAAATGCTGATAGAACAAAAACAAATAAAGTTCTTTACGTTGAATATCTTCCTGATACATTGCTAAAATCTTTATATTCACCTGATGCAAACACAACTCCATTTGCAACAATTAACCATCCATTGTATATTGATGGAAAATTATGTTCAGTTTCTTCTGAATACAATGATATTGTATATCCATTCTTAAAGATTGAAGGCACAATTAAACCTGTAACAATTATTTCGGCTACAGGTCAACTCGTCTATAACTTGTGGTTAGATGGTGACCATACTTACACAGTAAATGGTTACGGAACACATTCAATTATTCGTGACGGTTCTTTATTGAGATTAGGTATTGAGCAAGGTTTCTTAACACATGAAGAAGCTATGAATTTAATTGCTGAATATACATTAAATGGAATTGATTTAGTTTATGGTTCGCATATATTCATTAATTTGTTTGGTAAATTAAATGTTAAAGTGTTGAATAAGTTTTTTGCTACTATCCTAAAAGATGATTCTCATCCAATCTTTAAGGCTATTACAAAAACAGTATTTAAATTGGTTGGTAAAATAGCTAACTTAATTGACCATAAATAAACAAGGTTATTGGAAAAAATAAATGACAACATTAACATATTCTAGTCTTTACACTTATACAGCAACTATTTCTGCTTATGATAACGTCAATAAAATTGTTACGTTAAATACGCCAGTGAATGTTTCAATGGGTTATAACTCACAAGAAGGCCTTATCACTTCTCAATATGATATTCAAGGTCAAATTGCAAACATACCTTCAGCTATTGCTGCAGGTTCTCCAGTTGCTTTAACAACTGATGAAGCTGGTCAGTTTGTTGGTATTTTCAATGTACCGTCAAGTACATTTCAAACTGGCCAAAGAGTATTTCGTATTGATAATAGAACAGTCGCAACTGATCCAACAACTGCAACGACATATTCAGAAGCAACATTTACCGCATCTGGTTTATCAACTACATCACAAAAATTAAATTTTTCTCCATCTGTTGATGCGGCCGCAGGTTCATTTACGCAAGTAAATCAACAAAGCCAAGTATTGATTAGTTCAATCACAACCATTTCGCCATATGATCCTTTAGCACAATCCTTTATTGTCAACAAAGATAATTATCCAAACGGTATATTTTTAAATTCTCTTAAATTATTTTTCTATTCTAAGCCATCAAATAATATTCCTATTACAATATCTATTGTTGGTACATTAAATGGATATCCAGATGGTAAAATATTAGACTATTCTACTGTAACTTTATTTCCAAATCAAGTATTAACTTCTTCAAATCCACATTATTTGGACTCAACAACATATACTGAATTTATGTTTGATGCACCAGTTTATATTCAGCCTGGTGTGTTATATGCATTTATAGTTAAATCTTCTTCTGCTGATTATCAGTTATATTATGCAAAACAAAATCAAATTGCTGTTCCTTCTACTGCAAAAGTTAATCCAACAGATGCAAATCCAACTACACCATCTAAAATTGGTACTGCACCGTATGTTGGTGCGTTATTTGAATCACAAAACTCCATTACATGGACAGCAGACCAAACATCTGATTTAATGTTTGTAATAGATAGATGCGTATTTGATATAACACAAACGCCTAATATTCCGTTTGTTGTGCCGCAAAATTTACCATATAGAAAATTGACTAATGATGACATTATGCATAAGTTGAATCCAAATAGTATATCTAACTTAAGAGGAAATCATTCTTTCAATAGAGTGGTTGATGCAATCAATGTCACAACAACAGATTTTATACCTACTGGTACAAACATCAATTATTCGTACCAAGCTACACTAGCAAGTACAAATACAACTACATCAGTACAACAAATTAGTCCAGGTAAGTTTGGTTCTCCAACATCAGATGATATTTCATTAAATGATGGTTTAGGTGAAAGAGTTTTAAATAGAGCTTCAAGTAATTCATTTTCGTTATTTGCTTCTTTAACTTCTAATGATCCTAATGTAAGTCCTATTATCTCTGATGATGCTGTGAGTTTGTATAGCACAAGATATTTGATTAACAATATGCCAATGAGCAATAACATTATATCAATTGTTGCTGGCGGTTCTGGATATAATGTAACAACAACTGGTGTATCAGTAAGTGCTCCTGATATGGTTGGCGGTACTCAGGCAACATTAGGATTTACTGCTAATGCAACAGGCGCTATCAGTTCAGTTTATGTTATAGGTCCTGGTTCTGGTTATATTAAAACACCAAAAATAACAATTGCAGATGCAAATACAACTCCAGGTAGTGGTGCAAATGTTATTGTTTATGGCGAAACATCATCTAAGGGCGGTAACTCTTTTGCTAAATATTTTACTAAGAAAGTTATCCTAACGCCTGGAAATGACTCCGGCGATTTGAGAGTATTCATTACTGCATACAATTCTATTAACAACGGTATTTTTGTTTATTATAAAATATTAAATCGTAATGATGGACAAAACTTTGAAGATGGTTATTGGCAGTTGATGACACCGGTAACTAATGTTACCAAAAATTCACAATCACCAACTGATTTAATTGAATATGAATTTGCTCCTGGTGCTTATCTACAAGGTGCGAACAATAATATATCGTATGTAAGTAATTCAGGCACAACATATACTCAATTCAGCCAGTTTGCAATCAAAGTTGTGTTAGCTTCAAGTGATCCTACGGATCCTCCATACTTAACCAACTTACGAGCTTTGGCATTACCACCAGGAACAGGCATCTAATATGTTAGTTAAAGTAAATGATAGTCCTTTTGTAAGAGACATTCACAGTATGGCTCTCATGAATACTGATGAGCAAGCTAAAAATGATTATTATAGTAAAGCTCGTTTATTACAGACCCAAAAAGAAGAAATAAATAAAGTAAAATCAGAGATTAATGAAGTTAAAAGCGACTTACAAGAAATTAAATCTATGATGATACAACTATTAAACAAAGGTACAAATGTCTAACGTATACTCCCTATTAAGTACTGCTAATACTTTTGGTGATTGGATTGTTACGACCAATGCTTTAACTAAAGAAAACAATGATATAGCGGCAAACAATTATGTTAAGCCAACAGGTACTTTATATTTAAATGACCCTACAACAGGTTTACAAGTTAATGCAACTGCATTATTTTACGGAACATTACATTCGGTAGGTTCTGGTTCATCTACACTAATAGATAATAATTTAACTGTTGGTGGTAATGTAGCTTTAACAAATACTCAATTATCGATGTATGCTAGTGGTAATGTTGCTTTGATGGGTGCAAACACAGGTTTATATGTAGCTAACAATGCGAATATACAAGGTAATATAGTAATATTAGGTTCGTCAAATACAAAAGGTTTTGCTACTTTTTCAAATGATGCTTTGGTGACTGGTAATTTAACAGTACAAAATAATTTTTCAGTTACTCATCAAACTGTTGAAGGCAACGTATACGTTATTGGTTCTATTGTAGGTTTTGGTAATACTTTTGTTAATGCTGTACAAGCAAATTCTGGTGTCAATACTTCATTATTGACTGTTACAGGCAATGTTTATGCAAATGCAATTACATCTAATACAAATATAACAACAGCCAATGGCGTTTATGCAAACACATTAGTTGCTTTTGATAATGTTAAAACTACTATATTAAATGTAGTAAGCACAGGATACATGAATTTTGCTCAAGCAAATTCTGGTGTTAATACTGCTCAAATGGTTGTTACAAATGGAACTTGGACCAATACACTTCAAGCAAACACAAGTGTTAATACTGCTCAGATGGTTGTTACAAATGGTACTTGGACTAATACATTACAAGCAAACGTAAGTGTCAATACTTCTGTTGTTAACGCAGCTTCAATAATTACTAATACACTCCAAGCAAATACTTCTATTAACACAGCTTCTTTGTTTGTAACTAATAATATTTCTACTGCAAATATTGTTTCTACTGGCAATGTATGGATTAATAATAACGTACAGGCAAATAGTGTAGTTACTTCTAAATTTTATGCAAGCGGTCTTGCAAATACAGTAAATGATTTAGGTGTTGGTGGAAATCTTTTCATTACTAACAATTTAAATACTGGTGGTTCATTAACTGCTGGTTCAGGACAAATAACAGGTAACTTTACTGTTGGTGGTAATTTCACAATTACCGGTTCAACTGTGTATAATACCAACAAATTTATTGTTAGTGCTGCCACCCCAAATCAAACTTCTTATTTTGGTGTTTATAGAACAGGCACAATACCTAATCAAGGCGCTGATGCTAACTCATACATTCAATGGAATCAATCATCTAATGTATGGGCAATTTTAAATGTACAAAGCGGTATCTACAACCAGATTACAACAAATGAACAATTAAGTACATCAGGCACAGATGCAAGTACATTTAATGTATCTACTTCATATGCTTTATCTACTGCAAATACCTTCTTACAAGCGAATGATGCCACAACATTAGCATCATCAAAAACTTATGCTAATACGATAGTGTCAGCAAATCTTGCAACCGCTAAAGCTTATACTGATACAGCAAATACCTTCTTGCAAGCAAATGATGCTACGACACTTGCAACTGCAAAAGCATATACCGATACAGCAAATACCTTCTTGCAAGCAAATGATGCTACGACACTTGCAACTGCAAAAGCATATACCGATACAGCAAATACCTTCTTGCAAGCAAATGATGCTACGACACTTGCAACCGCTAAAGCTTATACTGATACAGCAAATACCTTCTTGCAAGCAAATGATGCTACGACACTTGCAACCGCTAAAGCTTACGCAAATACAATTGTTGCGGCCAATGTGGTTACTTTACAAAGTCAAATTGCATCTAACGTAGTAACAATACAAGGTCAAATTGCATCTAATATATCTTTGTTATCAAGTAGTGCAAATGCTAGCAACTTGATAACAGGAACAATTCCAGCAGCCAGACTTCCAAATTCTGGTGTAACTGCTAATACTTATGGTAGCACTACACAAATACCTGTTCTTCAAATTGACGCTACTGGTCGTGTAACAACTGCTTCTAATACTGCTATATCTACAACTTTACCAATTTCAGGAAATACAGGAACAGGTTCAATATCATTACTCACACAAACCTTAAATGTAAATTCAAGCAACACTTCAGTAATTACTACATCAGCTTCAGGACAAACAATTACAATAAGTCCTGTTGTTTCGGGTGTTACTGCTGGTTCTTATGGTTCAGTTACTGCAATTCCAGTTCTTACTGTGGATACTTTTGGTCGTGTACAATCTTTAACTACATCACCAGTATCAACAACAGGTACGGGTAATACTGTATTGAGTATTTCTCCAACATTAATAACACCAAATATTGGAACTCCTTCTTCTGGTAATTTAGTAAATTGTACAATTAGTGCAGGACAAATATCTACTAGTTTAGGTTATGTTCCATATAATGCAAGTAATCCAAATTCGTATATCAATATTGGCCAAGCTGCAAATAATAATTCGTGGACACCAACCGGCGGAACATTTAATGTTACAGGTAATATTACAGCATCAAATAACATAACTGCTTTTTCTGATAAAAGACTCAAATCAAATATTACAACGATTACAGGTGCATTAGATATAGTTAATCAAATGCGTGGCGTAAAATTCGATAAAGACGGACAACGTGGTCTTGGTGTAATTGCTCAAGAAGTTCAACAATTAATACCTGAAGTTGTTTTTGAAGGAACAGATGAAAACAAAACTCTTTCTGTTGCTTATGGTAATATAGTAGGTTTGTTAATTGAAGCAATCAAAGAACTCAAAGCTGAAATTGACGAATTGAAGAAAAAATAATGGCATAAATATCCAATAGGATAAAGATTTCACAGAGGAAATAATGCCAGCTGCTTACACCAATCTATACATTGAACAAGGTTCTACATTTTCAACATCAATTACGCTTGATGATGTATATCTCAACGCTTATAATTTAGTAGGCTTTACTGCAAATAGCGAAATTCGTAAGTCATATTACTCAGCAAATACTTTAGCCTCTTTTTCAACTATCATTAATAGTAATACAGGTACAATTATTTTAGGCCTATCAGCTGCAAACACAGCAAATATTCCTCCAGGTCGTTGGGTGTATGACACTAAAATTACTGACCAAAACAATAATGTTACTAGAATTTTAGAAGGAATTGCTGAAGTTTCTCCTTCAGTATCAAGATAATGCCAAATGTTACGGTCACACCTCCAGCGGTTATACAGGTCAGAGTTGGTACTCCTACTCCACCAACTATAGCTGGTCTTGGTGCAGGAACAAACAGACTTCATAACGCAGCAGATTTAAATTTGACTGGTTTAGCAGATGGAGATGTAATTTCTTATCAAGCAAATACATCAAATTTTATTGTCACTAATGCAGGTAATTTACCATTAACATTAAATGGCGTAGACGGTGGTACTTTTTAATAAATATAGAATAATAATAAAAATAATAAGGAAATAAGCCATGGCAGCTTCTAATACCATCATTCAGATAAAACGCTCAAGTACCACGACAATACCTAGTGGACTGAAAGCAGGTGAATTAGCCTACTCATATCTATCTAACACACTTTTCCTAGGAAATTCGACAGGAACAGGTGTCGTTAACGTTGGTGGTTTACTTTACACACAAACGATTGATAATGCAACTTCTGCTAATACAGGTAATACACTAGTAAAACGTGCTTCCGATGGTTCATTTGCTGGTCAATTATACGGTACTGCTAATTTAGCAATCGCTACTGTATCTAATAACACTTTCCAAATTTCTGGTGGTGACATTACTGCATCAGCACAGTATTTTCAAGGCAATAATAATGTTACATTAAACGCTTCTTTAAATACTATTGCTGGTTTAACTCCAGGTTATTACGGTAATCCTACAAGTATTCCTACAATACAGATTGGTGCAAACGGTCGCATCCTTTCTGTAACAACCAATACGATTTCTTCTAGTATTGTAATTTCAGGCAATACAGGTTCTAACACATTACAAACGGGTAACGTACTTTCAATTGTAGGCGACGGAACAGGTATCGTTGCAACTGAAACCGCCAACGGTTCTGGTGGCGCAAACGTAGTTATTTCTACTGATAATACAGTTGTTCGTTCTAATACAACTTCTGTTGGCCCACAAACTATTTCTACTGACTTGACTATTGCTGGTAACTTAATTGTTACAGGTGTACAGACATTTGTTAATACATCAACAGTTCAGACAAACGATTCACTAATCAAATTAGCTGCAAACAACACCGTTGGTGACGTAGTTGATATTGGTTTCTATGGCCAGTCAAATATTAATCCTTCAGTTGCAGGTTCTAACGTATTCCACGGTATTATTCGTGAAGGTTCTGGAGGCACAAATGCTGGTGACTTCTATGTATTTAAGAATTTAGCAACAGATCCAACAAATAATACAGTATCATACGCAAGTCTAACACAAGCAAATTTACGTGCTAATATTATTTCATCTAACGTAAGCACAGCAAATTTATTTGTTACAGGTAGTGCTAACCTATCAACATTGAATGTTTCTAGTGTAACAAACGTAGGTTCAATTAACGCAACAAACCTTTCTACGTTTGGTAATACAACAATGGCAGTAGTTAATACTACTTTCATGAATGCCACAAGCATCCAGGCTAACTCAATTAATATTGGTACGTTAACGTATGCAGCCTCAGGATCATTTGCTGCATTTGCTGCTAACTCAAATAACTATCAACAAGTTGTTATTCAAAATGCTAACAACGGAACATTAGCATCAGCAGACTTTGTTGTTTCAACAGGCATTTCTAGTGACGGAACATTCTACGGCGACTTTGGTATGAATGGTCCAGGTTTTGTTGGAACTAGTGCATTAGGTACTGCAAACAACGTTTATTTGTATTCTCAAAATACTGATATTGCGATTGGTACGACAACATCTAATGCAATTCATTTTGTAGTAAACAACGGTGCTACCGATGCAATGACCGTCAATGCAAACGGTTCTGTTGCTATAGGTACTGCTAACATTGCAACTTTAGGTGTATCTGGTGTTGCAAATTTAAATTCACTAGGTGTTGTAACTGCTAATATTTCAGCATTAACTGTATCTGGTGTTGCTAACATTAATTCTCTTGGTATCACCAATGCAAACGTAGTCAATCTTGGTGTATCAGGCGTAGCAAATATTGTATCGTTAGGCGTTTCTGTTAATGCAAATATTGCTTCGTTGACATTAGGTACTCCATTATTAGTTTCTTCTGGTGGTACAGGCTTAAATAGTATCACAACAAACGGTGTTACATTTGGTAACGGAACAGGTAACTTAGGTGTTACAGCCGCTGCTGGTAGTGCTGACCAAACATGGTCAAATCAGATTCTAACTGTAACTAATGCTGGTGTTCCAGTTTGGACAACAACAATGGATGGCGGCACTTTCTAAATATTTTTTTATTAATTTATGATAGGGGTTTGAAATGAGTAATAATTATGTAAATTATTATATTGAGATTTTATCAAATACATTAAATGATGCAATTTTACGTAACGTTTCTTTACAGGCAAATGCAAAAATAACCGAAGAAAGTATCAATAATCATTCGGTACAAGTAGAAGAATTAACTGATATTATTAATAATTTAAAAAATGAATTAGAAACAGTTAAACTTAATAATGCCAATGATAAAGATTCTTATGTTAATAAGTTAAATGTGGATTTAGAAGAAGCAAAAAATACAATTAATGAATTGAATGTTAGATTATTAAATTATAATAGTTTAAAATCTGAATATGATAGTGTTAAACATCTAGCGAATAACGTTGATACTTTTAGAAATGAATTGGTTAAAGAGCGAGCAGAACACCAAAAAACACATGAAAAACATAGTGAAGAAGTTAAACAGATACATGAAAAATATAATGATGATATTAAACAATTAAATGATAAAATTGCTTACTTACAATTAACTCCTGCCAAACGTAAAAAAATTGATGAAGCAAATAAAGTTTCATTATTAGAAACTGTTGAAGTACCTGAAGAACCAAAAGAACCGGAAATAACAAAGGACGGCGGAAGTTTTTAATTAAATGGCAATTTCAAATACAATCTTAGTATTAAAGAAATCAGGAATATCAGGTAACACACCATCGTTTTTGGCGAATGGTGAGCTTGCTATCAACTATGCTGATGGTAAATTATATTACAAGAATACTTTTGGTGGTTTGTCAGCTATTACCAACAGTTTGTCGTTTTCTAATATCTACGCTAACGGTTCTTTACTTTTAGCTAGTTCTCCAAATGATACATTAAACATCACAGCCGCTAATTCTATTACAGTATTATCAAATACAATTACCAAAACTATTCAGATTGGTTTAAATGAATCATTAGTCAGTTCATTCGTCAAAAAATCTGGCGATACAATGACTGGCGATTTAAATATTAGTTCTGCCAACGTTTATGCAAATAATTTAATCGTTACTGATGCAATATATTCTGGTTTGGCAACAAGGTCATTTACACCTTTACCTAATTTAATTGGTCAGTTTACAGGTAATACAGGAACATATGTACAGATTAATGCTCAGAATATTAATCCAAATGGTTCTGCTGATTATGTTGTAACCGCTGACGTAGGTGATGACACTACATTCTACATTGATATGGGTTTACAAGGATCGCAACAATACGATTCTGTTAATGCTTCTGCTCTTTTCCCTTTAGATGGTTATTTGTATGTACAAGGTAATACCGGCCAGTTAGGTGGTAATCTAGTTATTGGTACCACTTCAGCAACACCTGGACTTGAAACACGAATTCTTGCTGGTGGTGCAAACAATGAAAATATTGTTTTACGAGCAAACACATATGGTGTGAATGTTGTCAGTAACCTAACTGTATCTGGTATTAATGTACTCGATTTTACACAACTGGCTTTCAATCAAGCTAATACAGCCACTACAATAGCACAAAGCGCTTATGATTATGCCAATACAATTCCAAGTGGTAGTGATACATATGCACAATCAGCATACGCTTTTGCAAATACTGTTAATGTATTTACACAGTCTGCTTACACTCAAGCAAATACTGCCAATACTGTAGCACAATCTGGATATGCTTTTGCTAATACTGTAAACGTATTTACTCAATCAGCTTATAACCAAGCTAATGCAGCTAACGTGTTAGCACAATCAGCTTATACTTTTGCTAATACAGTTAACACATATGCCTTCTCCGCATATTCTTTTTCTAACACGGTTAATGTATTTACTCAATCAGCTTATAACCAAGCAAACTCAGCCAATGTTTTAGCACAAAACGCTTACGATGCTTCTAATACCGTAAACACTTATTCTTATTCATCTTATGCTTTCGCTAACACAGTAAATGTATTCACACAATCAGCATATAGTCTAGCAAATACGGTAAACACATACGCTTATAATGCAAACGTATATTTAACAAATCTAGTATCAACAACTAATACTGCCATGAAAGCTTATGTAGACCAAGCCAATACAGGTATGGTTTCATATGTAAATGCGTCTAACACCGCTATGAAAGCGTATGTTGACCAAGCTAATACTGGCATGGCTTCATATGTTGTAGCTTCTAACACCGCTATGAAAGCGTATGTTGACCAGGCAAATACTGGTTTAAAATCTTATGGTGATGCAACATATTATGCTAAAACTGGTGGTACAATATCAGGTTCGGTATCTGTTACAAATGATTTAACCGTATCAGGTAACTTAATTGTGTCCGGTTCTTCTGTAACATTAGATACCACTTCTATTGCCGCAAATGATACATTAATTTATTTGGGTATTGGAAATTATGTTAGTGATGTACAAGATATTGGTTTTATAGGTCACTATAATAATGGCGCCAATGCTCACACAGGTCTTTTCCGTGATCCTAATTTAAAAGAATACATTTTTTTCCAAGGTTATACACCAGAAGTTCAATCTAATAACTTAATTAATATTGCTGATCCTTCATTTGTATATGCTAACGTTTATGCTTCATATCATAAAGGTAATTTGATAGCAAATACAGCAGTAGTAAATGGTGTTGATGTTTTTACATACACTACATCTGCTTTCAATCAAGCAAATGCCGCAAACGTACTAGCACAAGCAGCATTTAATCAGGCTAATACTGCTTCATCTAATACTGTAGTTACCCAAGGTGTAGATGCTACGCAAAATACTTGGATTAGTTCTAATGCAACATTTAGTCAATCAGCATACAATTTAGCAAACACTACTAGTACACTAACACAATCAGCATACAATCAGGCCAATACGGCTTCTTCTAACACAATCGTTATTCAAGGTGTTGATACAACACAAAACACTTGGATTAGTTCTAATGCTACATTCAGTCAGTCTGCTTATAACCAAGCAAACTCTGCTAACGTTTTGGCACAATCGGCATTTAACCAAGCAAATGCAGCCAATATATTAGCACAGGCAGCCTTTAGTCAAGCTAACTTAGCATATACTGCCGCTAACTCTGCTGCAAGTTCCGTTAATGCTAGCAATATTAGTACAGGAACAATAAGTACTTCTAGATTCCCAACATCTGGTGTAACATCAGGTACATACGGTGGTTCAACACAGATACCAGTATTAACTGTTGATACTTATGGTCGTATAACTTTAGCATCTAATACTTCTGTATCAACTACAATCAACTTGACAGGTACATCAGGTTCTGGTTCAGTATCAGGTGGTGGTACATTAACATTCTCTAGTAGCAATGGTGTAACAGCATCAATAAGTGGTAGCACCGTTACTTTATCTACCCCACAAGATTTAAGAACAACTGCATCTCCAACATTCAACGTTGTTACACAAACAACTGCAACAGTAACTAGTTCTTCATCGAGTACAGTTAGTCAATCTGTTTTAAATGCCTCATCAGCAACAACAGCACAGACCAATATTGATAGTTTCACTACTACGACATATCGTTCTGCTAAGTACATGGTTCAAGCAACACAAGGTAGTAACTATCACATCATTGAATTGTTGTTAACTGCCAACACAACAACTGCATGGTTAGCACAATACGGTGAAGTTTATACAAATACTCCATTAGCTACATTTGATGCTTATATCAGTTCTAACACCGTATATTTGGTGGCAAATCCAGCAAGTGTAAGTTCTACAAACTATATAGTATACAGGACAGGAATTAGTTTAACGTAGTAAATTTATAATTTAAGTGAGGTCGTTATGAAGGGTGAATGTTGTTATTTCCATCAAAATTTTTCCATGGAAACTTGTGAAAAAATTAAACAAGCTAGAAGTAGACAAATAATTATTCATTCTGAAGAAACAAAAAAAATGGCAGAATCAAGAAGATTATATTGGCAAAATAAAAAGATGAATAATGAGTAATAAATTTGTGTTCCATGTTTTGGGATTGCAACATACTAGTACAAAACCAGAATTCTTTCATTGTGCATATACCGCAAAAGTTTGGAAATTCTGTAAAATGATGGGTGAACGTGGTCATAAAATTTACCATTATGGCCGTGAAGATTCTAACCCTCCATACGCAGAGCACGTTCCCGTATTATCATTAGATGAATGGGCTCAAACATATGGTGACCATGACCATCATAAAAAATTCTTTAAGTTTGATACCAATGATTTTGCATATAGAACCTTTAACAAAAACGCTATTGAAGAAATAGGTAAACGTAAAGGTAAAAATGAATTTTTGTTACCTTTTTGGGGAGCAGGACATAAACCAATTTGCGATGCACATCCTGATATGATTTGTGTTGAACCAGGAATTGGGTATGCAAACGGACATTTTGCCAGATTCAAAATATTTGAAAGTTATTCCATCCATTCAGCATACTATGGCTTACATTCTGTAGGTACTTGTAACGAAGATTGGTATGATTGTATCATACAAAATTATTTTATGCCTGAAGATTTTGAATTTACACCAGAAAAAAAGGAAGATTATTTTTTATTTCTCGGTAGAGTGTATGAGGGTAAAGGTGTTAATATTGCCGTACAAGCAACCGAAGCAATTGGAGCTAAACTCATTATCGCTGGCCAAGAAAGTTTAAAAGATATGGGATACAAAGAAACTCCGGCTCATGTTACCGAAATTGGTTATGCTGACGTTGAAACAAGAAAACAGTTAATGTCCCGTGCTAAAGGCGCCTTCGTAGCATCACTCTATAATGAACCTTTTGGTGGTGTTCAGGTAGAATGTTTATTTTCTGGTACACCAACAATCACAACTGATTGGGGTTCATTCACAGAGAATAATATCCACGGTGTAACTGGTTATCGTTGCAGAACATTTGAACATTTTACATGGGCAGCAAAAAACATTGACAAAATTAATCCGCAAGCCTGCCGAGATTTTGCTATGAATAATTTTAGTCTGGATGTAGTAGCACAAAAATACGAAGAATATTTTCAATCAGTTTTAAATGTTTATAATGGTGATGGTTGGTATGAAAAGAATGAACAAAGAGAAGATTTAAATTGGTTAAGTAAATATTACCCGGCATAAATATAAAATAACAATAATAACCTTGGGGAAAGTGAACCATGGCTTTAGCAAATTCTTCTTACTTTGTAATCAAAAACGGTTTGACCGTTGGAAATACAAACGTTATCGATTCTTCCGGAACATGGACAGGACCTAATAGTGGACTAGTAGGCGCTACTGGTGCTACTGGACCTTTAGGACCAACAGGACCTACTGGAGCCACCGGACCAACAGGTTCTATAGCAGCTCCATCAGATAACACCACAACTAATGCTACCTATTATCCTTTATGGGTAACAGGAATCGGCAACACATCAACTGGAACAAGTAGTACAAAATTAACATTTAATCCGTCAACAGGAACATTAAGTGCTACAGTATTAAATTCTCTTTCAAATATAAATTCAAATACAGTTAATACATTAAATATTTTTGCTAACAATTATTTTTATGCTAACGGTACACCATTATCAGGTGTAACTTCTGTATATGATTTAGATGATATTTCGTATAAAACTGATGGATTTACTAATACTTTTCCATTGAATTATAATGGTGTTGCTACCGGTATTGGAAGTCCGTTTAACTTAACTGTAACAAT
>Ga0164296_1002017_pt1 | contig 20697 bp, 15 predicted proteins | sample GEODES057metaG_FD_113533 | JGI IMG/M metagenome (GOLD analysis project Ga0164296, IMG submission 113533) | Dystrophic lake water microbial communities from Trout Bog Lake, Wisconsin, USA - GEODES057 metaG | ecosystem: Environmental > Aquatic > Freshwater > Lake | place: USA: Trout Bog Lake...
CGCATCGGCGGCAAAGGCAGGTGCAACTACGATGTCAGTTGGCAGCAACAATTTCACGCCACGATCGTGGGCATCGGTAATCAACTTCTTAACATCTGAAATGAGATCTGGTTCAACCAGTGACTTTCCAATTTCATGACCTTGGGCAGCTAAGAAGGTAAAGAGCATTCCCCCGCCGATCGCCATGACATCGACCTTCTCCAACAAATTTTTAATGACGCCAATCTTGTCTGACACTTTCGATCCACCTAGCACGACACCATAAGGACGCTCTGGATCTACTGTTAACTTCTGCAAGACATTAATTTCGGCAGCAACGAGGAAGCCCGCTGCGTGCGGCAAGAGCTTTGCAACATCATAAACCGAAGCGTGCTTGCGGTGTACGGCGCCAAAGCCATCGCTGATGTAGAGATCCATGTCCGCAGCTAATTGCTTTGCGAAGGCGGCTCGCTCATCGTGATCCTTGCTAGTTTCGGCTGATTCAAAGCGAATATTCTCAAGTAATAACACTTCGCCTGTGCCGAGCGCATCACGCTTGGCTTGACTATCGGAACCTACAACATCTGTTGCAAAGTGAACCGGCTTTCCGAGGAGATCTCCTAGTCGATGAGCGACTGGAGCAAGTGAAAACTCTGGAGTTGGTCCATCTTTTGGTCGTCCCAAGTGGGCCATAATGACAACGGATGCGCCAGCTTCCAACAAATAACTGATTGTTGGAAGCGAGGCACGAATCCGTCCATCGTCTCTAATTACGCCATCTTTAATCGGAACATTGAGATCGCACCGCAGTAATACTTTCTTGCCTGCGAGATCCGTTGATTTGTCCAGGTCGGTGATAGCGCGAAACTTCATTAGAGAGATTTACCTACAAATCCAACGAGATCAACAAGGCGGTTTGAGTAACCCCACTCATTGTCATACCAACCAAGGACCTTCACAGTTGTGCCGATAACCTTGGTGATCTGTGCATCGAAAATACATGAGCTTGGATCAGTCACGATATCAGCAGAGACAATTGGGTCTTCGGTGTAGGTGAGGTAGCCCTTGAGTGAGCCTTCTGCAGCCTTCTTCATAGCTGCGTTGATATCAGCAGCGCTTACTTCCTTAGCAAGTTCTACGGTGAGGTCAGTTGCAGAACCTGTTGGGACCGGTACACGAAGTGCATAGCCATCAAGCTTGCCCTTGAGGTTTGGAAGAACCAAGCTGATTGCCTTTGCAGCACCAGTTGATGTTGGAATGATCGAGAGTGCTGCTGCACGAGCGCGACGTAGATCCTTGTGTGGTTGATCTTGAACAGCCTGGTCGTTTGTATAAGCGTGAACTGTGGTCATAAGTCCGCGAACAATTCCGAACTCTTCATCCAAAACTTTGGCCATTGGAGCTAGGCAGTTTGTTGTGCACGAAGCGTTTGAAATGACATGGTGCGATGCTGGATCGTACTTGTCGTTGTTAACGCCCATGACAATTGTGATGTCTTCATCAGTTGCTGGCGCAGAGATGATGACCTTCTTGGCGCCGGCAGTGATGTGCTTCTTAGCATCGGCACCCTTTGTGAAAAATCCGGTTGACTCGATCACGATGTCAGCCTTGAGCTCGCCCCAAGGCAAGTTGGCAGGATCGCGCTCTGCGAAGACCTTGATGGTCTTGCCATTTACCGTGATGGAATCATCAGTGTAGGTAACAGGGAGTCCAAGACGACCCAAGATTGAGTCATACTTCAAAAGATGAGCAAGGGTGGCATTGTCTGTAAGGTCGTTAATTCCGACAATCTCGAAATCCGCACCCTGTGTAAGCGCTGCACGGAAGAAGTTACGTCCAATTCGGCCAAAGCCGTTAATTCCAACACGAAGAGTCATGATTCCGCCTTCTAAAAGGATTGTTTCAAGTAATAAAAGGATTAGGCCTTAAGACAGCCACCACATCGTTGTGAGGGTGTCAGTCTATCACTCGGCTAATAGCTCAGGGCTAAGCCCGGCCTCGGTATCAGGGATACCTAAATCGTGGGCTTTCTTATCGGCCATCGCGAGCAACCTACGAATGCGCCCAGCAATAGCGTCTTTTGTCATGGGAGGCACTGCCAAAGATCCGAGTTCTTCCAAGCTTGCCTGGCCATGGTTGATCCGCAACTCACCCGCTTCTTTGAGGTGCTCAGGGATGCTCTCCCCCAAGATTTCAAGAGCCCGGGCAACTCGTGCTGATGCCGCAACTGCTGCTCTGGCAGATCTGCGCAGATTCGCATCATCAAAATTCGCTAATCGGTTTGCGGTGGCGCGGACTTCGCGGCGCATTCGACGCTCTTCCCAGGCAAGTACACTCTCGTGCGCACCAAGTCGAGTCAGCAGCGCGCCAATCGCATCGCCATCGCGAATTACGACTCGATCCACGGAACGAACTTCACGAGCCTTAGCTGTAATTCCTAACCGGCGGGCGGCGCCTACTAGTGCAAGAGCTGCCTCTGGTCCGGGGCAAGTAATTTCGAGGGCAGATGATCGACCGGGCTCGGTCAAAGATCCATGGGCCAAAAACGCACCGCGCCAGGCAGCCTCTGCATCGCAGATACCAGCTGAAACAACTTGTGGCGGTAACCCACGAATAGGGCGTCCTTCTGCGTCAATTAATCCTGCTTGCCTTGCAAGCGCATCGCCATCTGAGGTAACTCGTACAACATAGCGCGAACTTTTTCTCAGCCCACTAGGAGATAAAACCGACAACTCACTTTCGTGGCCATAAATTTCGGCGATATCTTTGCGAAGTCGACGTGCGCTCTGGGCTGTGTCGAGTTCAACTTCAATTGCAATCTTGCCAGTTGAAATATGAAGACCACCAGCAAATCGAAGAAGCGCAGAGACTTCGGCCTTACGACAGCAAGGCTTAGAGACGCTCAGTCTGCTGAGTTCGTCTTTTACTGCCGATGTCATTGCCATGGCGTTATCTAAGCAGGGTTACGCCCATAATGTGTGCGAAAACGGAGCGTAATTTTTCAACGCTATGGTGAATACTTCCTGGAGATTCTGCTAAGTCGGCAACAATTAAATCGCCGCCTAAACTCTCAACCATAGATTGAAGTTTAGAGTTGGTTCCCATTGCGCTTCGATCCGCAATTGCGTAATCCAACCGCAGATCCGGCATATGACGAAGTACGAATGCGAGATGCTCTTCCAGCGATGAGCCAGCAAATTCATCGGCGCTTTCCGATTCAGCAAGATTAAAGACCATAATTTTCTTAGCCTTACTCTGAACAATCTGCCGAGCTTGCTCTTCTAACAGCAGATGTGGCATGACGGAAGAAAACCACGAACCAGGACCAAAGGTGAGCCAGTCCGCCTCCGCAATTGCGCTTAAACCCTCTGGAGTCGCTGATGGACGAGCAGGAATAAGCGATAGCGACTCGATTCTTCCCTTAGCTGTGGCTACTTCAACTTGGCCACGAACAATGGTTCGGCCATATGCAGTATTAAAAGTGCCCTCGATATCAAGCGGTTGTAACGACATTGGCAGTACTCGACCAACAATGCGCAATAACTTTCCGACTTGATCAACGCCAGCGACTGGATCTGAATCTTTATCCCACAAGGCCATCAAGAGTAAGTTTCCAAACGCATGACCATCAAGAGGTCCATCTGTTGTGAACCGATACTGCAAAACTTCGGCCCAGCCTCGGCCCCATTCATCATCAGCACAGAGCGCCGCTAGCGCCATTCGCAAATCACCCGGAGGCATGCAAGCAAATTCCGAGCGAAGCCTGCCACTTGAACCGCCATTGTCGGCTACTGTGACAATCGCTGTGAGTTCATGAGTGAGTACGCGCAACGCACGAAGCGTCACAGAAAGTCCGTGGCCACCACCGAAAGAAACTATCCGTTGATCTCTCACAATTCTCGACCTAGATCGCGGTGGATTGCCGTGGCGATCACTACTTTGTCACCAGAACCTGCCTCTGCAGGGTTGGCTGTATTTAGTCGCCTTGCCAATTCTTCTGCAATGGCAACTGATCTATGTTTACCTCCGGTGCAACCAACTGCCAGAGTCAGATACTTTCGACCCTCATGGAAGAAACCAAGAGCCATCGTTTCAAAGAGTTTCTGATAACCGCTCAAGAAATCCTGCACGTTATCAGTTGAAAGGACTCGATCTCTCACCGGTTGATCAAGGCCAGTCAGTGGACGAAGTTCTGGAACCCAATGCGGGTTAGCAATGAACCGACAGTCCATTACCAAGTCGGCATCGATAGGTATTCCATATTTGTATCCGAAGGAGAGAATGTTTACACGCAAGTCAGCTTCGGCATCATCATGGAAAAGTGATCCGACTTTTTGTTCAAGTTGGTGCACATTGAGCGCAGAAGAGTCGATCACTAGGTCGGCGACAGAGCGAACTTCGCGCAACCGTTCACGCTCTCTGGCAATACCGTCAACGATCCGTTCAGCGCCTTGAAGCGGATGCGGGCGTCTGGTCGATTCGAATCGACGGACTAGAACATCATCGGATGCATCGACAAAGAGAACTCGTCTGGCAATTCCTCGTTCTGCGATTTCATTGAGTGCGCTACTGAGATTTCCAAAGAACTCCCGGCCACGAACATCGATGACAACTGCAATCTGTGGCGCGGTTGTTGTCGCAAGGTCGCATAAGGCTGGCAACATAGCTGGTGGCAAGTTGTCGACCACATACCAACCGAGGTCCTCCATGGCGTGAGCGACAGTTGAGCGACCAGCTCCGCTCATGCCCGTAATTACTACGACCTCACTGCTCATCTGCTCCCCTGACTGTGAAAACTTAGGAAAGTATCTCACCGGTAGCGGCGTCGAATCTAGGCAGTTCACCCGACGGATCTGGTGAGACAACCGAGATAATCAGTTCGGCAATTTTCTCGCCTATTCCTGGCACAGCCGCGATCTCTTGCGCAGAGGCCTTTCTTATAGCAGCGACCGAGCCAAAACGTGCAAGTAAAGCCTTACGGCGAACTTCACCAAGCAGCGGGACTTCATCGAGAAGTGATTCAAGCATTACTGCTGAGCGCTTTGATCGATGGAAATTAATTGCAAATCTATGAGCTTCATCGCGGACTCGTTGTAAGAGATAGAGTCCCTCACTATGCCGGGCAAAGATCACTGGATCAGGGTTTCCAGGAAGCCAGACTTCCTCGAGCCGCTTGGCTAATCCAACAAGTGGAATATCTTGTAGCCCTAGTTCAAGCAGGGCGTTGTAGGCTGCTTTTACTTGAGGTGCGCCGCCGTCCACAACAATGAGTGAAGGTGGATAAGCAAATTTTCCACGAGCGCCACCGGCCATCGCTAACTCGGTCTTATCAATATCTTTCTCAGCCAGATACCGCTTCATCCGTCGGGTAATGACATGGTGCATGGCCCTAGTGTCATCGAATCCAGCATCATCTGCGATGGCAAAACGACGGTAATCCGATTTCTTAGGAGTCCCATCTTCAAAGACCACCATCGATGCGACCATATGTTTGCCCTGAATATTAGAGATATCAAAGCACTCAATTCGCAGTGGCAGTTGAGGCAAGGAGAGCGCGTTGCTCACTTCTTCAAGAGCTCTACCAGCTATCGCGCTGTCATTTGCTCGTTTGCTTAAGTACTGAATAATCGCCTGATGAGCGTTGCGTTTGACTGTCTGCATCATCTCGAATTTTTCACCGCGTTGCGGGACCGATATATGGACTCGTTGCCCACTTACTTCACTCAGCCATTGCTCAACCGCTGCCGGCTCCTGTAGATCACGATCCACAAGGATCTCCGAGGGGATGCGATTGTCGGCATAAATCTTGGCTAGCGCCGCCTGAACTAGATCTTCTTCTTCCAAGACATCTGCCATGTCAATGATCCATGAGCGCGAGGCAATGATCCGACCTGCTCGAATAGAAAAGAGCGATGCAGCAGAATGAGTCAACTCTTCGTAAATTCCGATCAGATCGGCAGAGAAGTTGTTGTTGAGCGAGACTTCAGTTAACTCGGTGGTTGAGGTAAGTGCCGAGAGTTGATCACGAAGCTTGGCAGCTAGTTCGTACTCCTCGTTTTCAGAGGCCGCTTGCATATCTACTGCTATTGATTCTGCAATATCTGTCGGGTTGCGATCGAGATAGCTCACGAGTTTTTTGGCAAGGGCCATATGTTCTTCTTCTGAAATCCAACCAACGCATGGCGCCGCACATTTTCCGATGTCGCCAAGCAGGCATTGTCTCTTGGTGGCAACTGCTCGATTGAAATTTGGCTGACTACAGGCTCTGATAGGAAAAATCTTTTGCAGCACATCTACTGTTCCGCGTAGCGCCCAGGTGTGAGTAAACGGGCCAAAATATCGATTGCCCTTGATGTGCTTGCTGCGCGAGACAAAAAGTCGTGGAAAATCTTCAGAGAGTGAGACCGCTAAGTATGGATAGGTCTTATCGTCCTTAAACTGGATATTAAATTGCGGGTTGTAAGACTTGATCCAGGTAAACTCCAAGGCGAGTGCTTCAATCTCACTCCCGACAATGGTCCAATCCACTCGCACCGCAGTGTGAACCATGCGATAGGTCTTGGTTGCCAAATTGCTACCAAAGTAAGAATTGAGTCGATTCTTAAGATTTTTCGCCTTGCCGACATAGATCACGCGATCATGAACATCATAGAAGCGATAGACGCCTGGAACTGTGGGGATATCAGTGGGGCGATAATCCGCGGGATTAGACATTACTTCAATACTTCCGCCAGGAATTTTCCGGTGTAGCTGATTGGATTCTTAGCGACAGATTCTGGAGTGCCTTCGGCAATGACAGTTCCTCCGCCCGCTCCCCCTTCTGGACCCATGTCGATTACCCAGTCAGCGCAACGGATAACATCGAGGTTGTGTTCAATAACAACAACCGTATTGCCAGACTCAACAAGGCGACTCAGAACCATCAGAAGTTTTCTAGTGTCTTCGAAATGAAGTCCAGTAGTAGGTTCATCCAGAACATAGATTGTGCGACCAGTCGAGCGACGTTGGAGTTCGGTAGCCAGCTTTACGCGTTGCGCTTCACCGCCGGAGAGCGTTGGCGCAGATTGTCCAAGACGGACATATCCAAGACCGACATCAACTAAAGTCTGTAAGTAGCGTGAGATAGCCGGAACAGATTCAAAGAATCCCAGGGCTTGTTCGATTGGCATATCGAGAACTTCGGAGATGGTTTTGCCCTTGTAATGAACCTCGAGCGTCTCCCTGTTGTACCGCGCGCCGTGACAGACTTCGCATGGCACATAGACATCTGGCAAAAAGTTCATCTCAATTGTGATCGTGCCGTCGCCAGCACAGTTCTCGCATCGACCGCCTTTAACGTTAAACGAGAAACGGCCTTGCTGATAGCCGCGCATCTTTGCCTCTGCGGTTTCGGCGAAGAGCGCACGTACTTTGTCAAAAACTCCGGTATAGGTCGCTGGGTTTGAACGTGGAGTTCTTCCGATCGGCGATTGATCGACATGCACAACTTTATCGAGCAGATCAATTCCAGTAATTGTCCGATGGCGGCCTGGGACGATTCGTGCTCCGTTGAGCTTATTAGCCAAGACCGAATACAAAATATCGTTCACCAGCGTTGATTTTCCCGAGCCACTGACTCCAGTGACGGCTACAAAAACTCCGAGCGGAACAGTTACTGAGATATTTTTGAGATTATTTTCTTTCGCTTCTTTGATCACGAGCGAACGTTTTGGATCTAGCGCGCGCCGTGCCGCAGGCGTAGGAATCGAACGACGTCCGGCCAAATAATCGCCGGTCATTGAGTTCTCGGCACTGAGCAGCGCTTGGTAGTCGCCCGATGAAACAACATGACCACCATGCTCACCAGCGCCAGGACCGATATCCACGATCCAGTCAGCTACTCGAATGGTGTCTTCATCGTGTTCAACCACAATCAGCGTGTTCCCTAGATCGCGTAATCGTGTCAGGGTCTCAATCAGGCGACGGTTATCTCGCTGATGAAGACCAATGCTTGGTTCATCAAGGACATAGAGCACGCCGGTGAGGCCAGAGCCGATTTGAGTAGCCAGGCGAATGCGTTGCGCCTCTCCGCCAGAGAGTGTGGCTGCTGGTCGTTCAAGTGAGAGGTAATCGAGTCCAACGTCGAGCAAGAAGCCCATACGCGCATGCACTTCTTTGAGTACGCGGTCTGCAATCTTCTTCTCACGCGCATTGAGAGAAATCTTTTTCAAAAACGCTGCGCAGTCAGCGATTGAGAGCTGGCAGATCTCCCAGATGTTTTTACCACCAAGTGTCACCGCTAAAACTTCGGGCTTGAGCCGTGCTCCCTTACACGCTGGGCAAGGTGTCTCGCGCATATAGGCTTCGTACTTCTCGCGACTAAAGTCAGAGTCAGTCTCGGAGTGCTTTCGCTCTATGAAGCCGAGTACTCCTTCAAAACCGGTGGAGTAATTGCGGACGCGACCGTATCGATTTTTATACTTCACATGGACTTCATAGTCCGAGCCATAGAGAACTGCTTCGCGGGCTTTAGTCGAAAGTTTTGACCATGGTTTATCCATCGAGAAATTCATCTCATCTGCCAAGCCTTGTAGCAATCGCCCAAAGTATTCAGCGGAATGACCTCCGGCCCACGGCGCAATCGCGCCCTCACTCAATGAGAGCGAGTCATCCGGCACAACAAGCTCTGGGTCGACTTCAAGACGTGTTCCGATACCTGTGCACTCAGGGCAGGCGCCAAAAGGCGAGTTAAAGGAGAAGGAACGAGGCTCAAGCTCTTCGAAGGAAAGTCCGCAATCATGGCAAGCCATGTGCTCGCTGAAAGTCTTCTCCTTCTCCGGATCTTTCGGATCTAAATCTACAAAGTCGAGAATTACAAGACCATTGGCTAATTTCAGGGCTGTCTCAATTGAATCCGTAATACGAGACTTCGATTCCTTCTTAGCCGCCAAGCGATCAACAACAACTTCAACGCTATGTTTCTCTTGCTTTTTCAGCTTAGGAACTTCGGCAAGTGGGTATACGACGCCATCCACGCGAACTCGCGAGAAACCTTGAGTAGTAAACTCGGTGAAGAGATCTAAGAACTCACCTTTGCGTTCGCGAATAACGGGTGCGAGTACTTGGAAGCGAATTCCACTTTCCATGGCCAAGATCTGGTCCACAATGTTTTGTGGAGATTGTCTGGCAATCGGTTTGCCGCAATTAGGACAGTGCGGCCTTCCGGCACGAGCAAAGAGCAGACGAAGATAGTCGTAGACCTCGGTGATTGTTCCAACTGTTGAACGAGGATTTCGGTTTGTAGATTTTTGATCAATCGAGACTGCGGGTGAGAGTCCTTCGATGAAGTCGACATCGGGCTTATCCATCTGGCCAAGAAATTGGCGCGCATAGGCCGAGAGCGATTCGACATATCGGCGCTGACCTTCTGCGAAGATCGTGTCGAAAGCCAGTGAAGATTTGCCGGAGCCAGAAAGTCCCGTGAAAACGATCAGAGAGTTGCGAGGCAAATCTAACGAGACATCTTTGAGGTTATGTTCTCTCGCGCCTCTAATAATAAGTCGATCTGTACTCACGTACCCGCCTCTTCCATGCCTCTGAGTTCTCGTTTGAGTTCGCGTAATTCATCTCGAAGTCGGGCTGCGAGTTCGAATTGCAATTCGGCAGCTGCGCTTCGCATCTGCTCCGTGAGGGATTCTATGAGAGCAAGAAGCTCTTGTCGTGGCAAGGACTCTCCCCGATTGCGGGTAATCACACCGATAGCGGGCTCCTTGCTTCCCTTTAAAGTCGCGCTATCTTCGACTTCTTTGGTAATCAGATCGGTGATATCGGCGATCTTCTTGCGTAGCGGAGTTGGGTCAATTCCGTGCTCGGTGTTGTAGGCGACCTGCTTGGCGCGCCTACGGTTGGTCTCATCGATTGCCTGCGCCATGGCAGGTGTGATCGAATCGGCATACATATGAACCTCGCCAGACACGTTACGAGCGGCTCGACCAATAGTCTGAATCAGCGAAGTTGCCGAACGCAGAAAGCCTTGTTTATCCGCATCCAAGATCGCTACGAGTGAAACTTCAGGCAGGTCGAGACCTTCGCGGAGCAAGTTGATACCGATCAACACATCGTAAAGACCAGTACGAAGCTCGCGCAGGAGTTCAACCCGACGCAAGGTATCTACTTCCGAGTGCAGGTAGCGGACTTTGATTCCGAGTTCGAGCAAGTAGTCTGTCAGATCTTCAGACATTTTCTTGGTGAGCGTTGTGACTAGCACTCGCTCGTTGCGCTCTGCTCGTAACCTAATTTCACCAACCAGATCATCGATCTGGCCTTTGATCGGTTTAATAATAATCGCGGGGTCTACCAAGCCGGTTGGGCGAATGACTTGCTCAACAACATCTCCGCCAACTTTTTCCAACTCATATTTACCAGGAGTTGCCGAGAGGTAAACCGTCTGACCCTTGCGCTCCAAAAATTCATCAAAACGAAGCGGGCGATTATCTAGCGCGCTTGGCAAACGAAAACCATGTTCTACCAAGGTTCGCTTTCTTGAAGCATCGCCTTCAAACATGGCACCGATTTGTGGCACGGTTACATGGGATTCATCGATTACGACCAAGAAATCTTCTGGAAAATAATCAAGGAGGCAGTTCGGAGGCGAACCTGGTGCTCGGCCATCGATCTGTCTAGAGTAGTTCTCAATTCCTGAACAGAATCCCAATTGCTGAATCATTTCGAGGTCAAAGGTAGTTCGCATTCGAATGCGTTGGGCTTCAAGGAGTTTGCCAGCGCGTTCAAAGGCTGCGACCTGCTCTTCCATTTCCTTGGATATTTCAGTCATCGCTCGATGCATGGTCTCTGTTCCAGCGGAGTAATGCGAAGCCGGGAAGATGTACATCTCTTGCTCTTCATTGATAATTTCCCCAGTAAGCGGATGCAGCGTCATGATGCGCTCGATCTCATCACCAAACATCTCAATCCGGATGGCGTTTTCTTCATACATGGGAATGATCTCGATGGTGTCACCGCGCACTCGGAATGTGCCTCGCTCAAACGCCATATCGTTTCGCTTATATTGAACGTCGACAAACTTTCGAAGGAGCGAATTTCGTTCGATCTCTTCTCCGACTCGTAGCCGGATCATACGATCCACATATTCTTGCGGGGTGCCTAGACCATAAATGCACGAAACGGTTGCGACAACTACGACATCACGTCTGGTAAGCAAGCTATTGGTCGCCGAGTGGCGAAGTCGCTCCACCTCTTCATTGACCGATGAGTCTTTTTCAATGAAGGTGTCCGACTGCGGAACATAGGCCTCCGGTTGGTAATAGTCATAGTACGAAACGAAGTATTCGACTGCGTTATTTGGCAAGAGCTCTCGGAACTCATTTGCTAATTGGGCAGCCAAAGTCTTATTCGGCGCTAAGACGAGTGTCGGGCGCTGCATTTTTTCAATGAGCCAAGCAGTAGTAGCCGACTTTCCGGTTCCGGTTGCGCCTAGCAGAACTACATCTGGGTCGCCTCTTTCAATCCGCGCCGCAAGTTCGGCTATCGCGGTTGGTTGGTCACCTGAGGGCGTGTATTCGCTGATGACTTGAAATGGCTGTACTTTGCGCTGCAAATCTGTGACTGGACGCATCATTTTGCCTTAAGTCGTAGTGGAAAGAGTCGATCTTCGTAAATGTTTTCAACCTGACGAAGTAGCTGATCCAGATCACCGTCGTTTTGAATCACGATATCAGCGATCTCCTCGCGCGCTAGATCACTCGCTTGCGCCGCCATGCGCTGCTCAATCTCATAGTCCTTTAGTCCACGAGTACGCAATCGTGCAATTCGGTTTTCTTTGGCTGAGCTCACTGTGATTGCGAGATCAAATGGGTAGCTATTTTTAGATTCCACCAATAACGGAATTTGAGCAATGATGATCGCGTCATCTGCTTGTGAATCGATAAACTCTAGATAGGCCTCGCGAATTCGCGGGTGAGTGATCGCCTCTAAATCCGCTTTCGCTTGTGGGTCGGAGAAAACTATCCGCCCTAGCTCACGTCGATCGAGGTCTCCGTTTCGAAGAACTTCATCTCCAAAGCGCGAGATGACTTCATCAAATCCTTCACTCCCGCGCTCAACCACCTCGCGGGCAAGTTGATCGAAATCAATAACTTCGGCTCCTAGCTGCGCGAAATACTCAGCAACGAGGGACTTCCCCGCCCCAATGCCGCCCGTCAACGCAACCTGTAACACCTCTCTAGCCTACCGAGATGGGATGAATTTTGATCACTCAAGTAACTGGGCATGAAAAAGCCCCCGACCGGAATCAGGGGCTTCAAAGTCATGTGACCGAAGTGCTGGAAGTTACTCCGCAGCCGCTTCAGTTGGCTCAGCTGCAGCATCTGCTGCCTTTGCTTCTGCCTTCTGCTTCTTGTGAGCTAGGAAACGAGCCTGAGCTTCAGCGTATTGACGCTCCCACTCTTCTCGTTGTGCCTCAAAGCCTGGACGCCATTCTTGCGAATCTGCATCGAAACCTTCTGGATAGATGAAGTTTCCTTCAGCATCGTAACGAGCTGGCATTCCGTATTGAGTTGGATCGAAAGCTTCGATCTCCACTTCATGGCCTTCATTAGCTTGCTTCAAGGAAAGTGAGATGCGACGACGCTCGAGATCGATATCGATGATCTTTACGAAGAGCTCATCTCCGACCTGTACGACCTGCTCTGGAATCTCAACGTGGCGTTCTGCCAACTCTGAGATGTGAACGAGTCCTTCGATTCCTTCAAATACACGAATGAATGCGCCGAATGGAACGAGCTTGGTGACTTCACCAGGAACAACTTGGTTGATCGCATGGGTGCGAGCAAATGCCTGCCATGGATCTTCTTGAGTTGCCTTCAATGAGAGTGATACGCGCTCACGCTCGAAATCAACTTCGAGAACTTCTACGGTCACCTCATCGCCCACTTCTACAACTTCTGATGGATGATCGATGTGCTTCCATGATAGCTCTGAAACGTGTACCAAACCATCTACGCCGCCAAGATCAACGAAGGCACCGAAGTTAACGATCGATGAAACGACACCGGTGCGAACCTGGCCCTTGGTGAGCTGGTTGAGGAACGTTGTACGTGATTCTGATTGAGTCTGCTCAAGGTACGCACGACGTGAAAGTACAACGTTGTTGCGGTTCTTATCGAGTTCAATGATGCGGCACTCAACTTCCTTACCGATGTAAGGAGTGAGATCGCGAACGCGACGCATTTCAACGAGAGATGCAGGAAGGAATCCGCGCAGTCCGATATCAACGATCAAGCCACCCTTAACAACTTCGATGACCATACCGGTGACGACTTCGTCGCGCTCCTTCTTGCCTTCGATCTCGCCCCAGGCACGCTCATATTGAGCACGCTTCTTGGAGAGGATCAACCGTCCTTCTTTATCTTCCTTCTGCATGACGAGAGCTTCGATGCGGTCGCCCACTTTAACGAGCTCGGAAGGATCTACATCGTGACGAATTGAAAGTTCACGGGAAGGAATAACACCTTCTGTTTTATATCCAATATCGAGGAGAACTTCTTCGCGATCAATCTGGACGACTGTTCCAGAGACGAGGTCTCCATCATTGAAATTCTTAATTGTGCCTTCAATTGCGGCAAGGAAATCTTCAGCTGAGCCAATATCGTTTACTGCGTGGTTGCTAGACAAGTGTGTTGCTCCGATGGAATAGAAAGTAGTAGGGCTTACATCTCGCACGGCGTGCGAAGTCCCAAGGTTACTTAAGCGAAGAAAAGGGGTCAAACTCGTCCCAATCCCCTTTACAGAGACCGACAAGGACTCGAATCGACTCGAATCGACTAGAATCGAAAAATGCGGGCATATCTGGCGATTCTTCGAAATCCCAGGGCCCGAGCCATGATTTTGGCGGCTTTTCCGGCGCGCTTGGCCTATGGAATGGTCGCTTTGGGTCTCTATTTTAAAGTTCACGCAGATACCCATTCCATCGCCCTGGCTGGCTTGGCCGCGGGCGCCAATGGCGTCGTTGGTTCCCTCACCACGGGCCTTCGCTCGCATGTGATCGAGCGAGTGGGCTCGATGATTCCGCTTCGAGTTTTCGTCCCAGGTTATGCAACCGCCCTTTATCTCGTTGATCATGCACACGGCGCAAAACTCTTGATTTTCTGTGCTGGACTTCTGGGAGCGACCGCTCCGCCTATCAACCTTTCGGTAAGACCCATGTGGAAGACCGCGGTGCCGCAGGAGCAATACCGCACAGCCGTTGCTATCGATACTGCGTCGCTGAATCTCGGAATGATTTTGGGTCCACCGATAGTTACTGGACTTGCGCTCTCTTCTCGCCCGCAGTCCGCGCTAGAAGTTACATCTGCTCTTATTCTCCTTGGTGGAATCTCACTCTCATTTTTGAAATTTACCAAGGAATGGGTACCTGAAAAGAAAGTTGAAGGAGCTCCTAGCCTCTTTAAATCCCCAGCGATGAGAGTCTTGCTGGCTGAAGCAATTGTGATGGGTTTTGCAAGTGGAAACTTTCAGATAGGTATCCCAGCTATGAGCACCTTGCATAACCGGCCGCATTTTGCTGGGTATGCATTTGCGATTAGTGCGTCCACTTCAATTGTCGGAAGTCTGCTGGCTGGAAGTTTGGGTCGCCACATACTTCCGGTACGCGGCTTTAGAATTATTTATCTTTTCTGGTTTGCCTCGACTGTGCCTTTGATAGCTCTCAATCCAGGCATATTGTTTTTGAGCATCTGTGCGCTCTTCGGTTTTATTGGCGGTGCTGAACAAGTTTTCTATCTTGAGATGCTCGAATTTGTCAGACCAAAAGGTAGCGCGGTCTCGGCACTCGGGTGGATCTGGACTCTTGAGGGTAGTTTCGCCGCAATAGGACAGACCTCAGGCGGTTTTGTTTCGCAACACATCTCGCCTCATGCCTGTTTTGCACTGACAAGTATTTTTATGTGCGTCGGACTTATCATCATCCATATTGGCAGAAGATTGCTAGTGCGCGGCCAAGTCCCAACTGGCACCGATACCGACATTAACTGACAGAGGAAGCGATAGCTCGACCGCGCTTTGCATTACTTCTCGGACTAATTCCTCGAGAGCACTTTCTTCACCCGGATACACTTCAAAGATCAGCTCATCGTGGACTTGCAGCAGTGCGCGAGATTTGAACTGCTCTTTGCTCATACGTGCCATCACTTTGAGCATTGCGACTTTAATGATGTCTGCAGCCGAGCCTTGAATTGGTGCGTTGAGCGCCATTCGCTCCGCCACTTCTCGGCGCTGCCGGTTCTCACTTGTGAGATCCGGCAGGTAACGCCTTCTGCCGAGAATAGTTTCGGTATAGCCGCGTTCTCGTGCTTCAACAACTACTGACTTGAGATAACTCTGAATCCCGCCAAAGCGTTCAAAATATTGATCCATCAGTGCTTGTGCTTGACCCGGAGTTAAATCAAGTTGTTGCGATAAGCCATAAGACGAGAGGCCATAAGCCAGTCCATATGACATCGCCTTGATCTGACGACGCATTTCTGGATCAACATCGCTGGCCTTCACCCCGAAAACTTGTGAAGCAACTGTCGAGTGCAAATCCTCACCGCTCTTAAACGCAGCGATCAACCCAGCATCTTTTGAAAGATGAGCCATGATGCGCATTTCAATCTGACTGTAGTCAGCTGTGAGTAGCGCTGTGTAAGGAGCTTGCGGAACGAAACAATCTCGAATTCGACGACCCTCTTCGGTTCGAACCGGAATATTTTGTAAATTCGGATCAGTTGATGAAAGACGTCCTGTAGCAGTGACGGTTTGCTGGAAAGTTGTGTGGATTCGACCATCGCTTTTAATGGCACTTTCAAGCCCATCAACTGTCGTCAAGAGTTTAGAAGTCTCTCTGATGCGCAGAAGATGGTTAAGTAACGGATGACCAGTTTTTGCAAAGAGAGCTTCGAGAGATTCGGCATCTGTTGTGTAACCAGTTTTTATCTTCTTGGTCTTAGGTAAACCAAGTTCATCAAAGAGAACCACCTGAAGTTGCTTTGGAGATGCAACATTAAATTCATGGCCAGCTGCTTTGTGGGCGCCAGCAGTCTCAGTGGCGACTTCTTGAGCGAAGAAAGTTCGTAGCTGCACCAGTTTTTCACGATCGATCGCCACTCCACAGCGCTCAAGTTCACTTAACGCGAAGGTGGTTGGGAGTTCGAGCTCATCCATCAGGCGCATGAGCTCACGGCTCTCGAGTTCTGTCTTTAAAATCGCGTGGAGTTGATAGATCACTGCGGCAGCTGCAGCATCGAGTGTTGAGAAGAGATCATCGCCACTTCCGCCGAGTGAGATTCCCAAGAAACGTTCCGCTAAATCCCCCACATCCAAATTTCTTCCACCTGGATTGATGAGATACGCAGCCAACTCTGTATCAAAAACGATATTCGCGATATCGGAGTTACGCAGCAGCGACTTAGCGCCGTGCACAATTTTAGGATGCTCACTTGTGAGCAACCATGAAGGGGCTGGTTCATTGCAGAGGTAAGCGCTCTCGGCGTTGATTGCTACTGCAAAGGGTCCGGCGCTTAAATCACCTTCTGCAAATAGAGCGATCTCACCCGAGCGCTTGTTGAGAAGATTAGCTAATGCGGCGGCTGAAATTTCGATAACGCTAATCTCTTGCGAGGAGTGGTTCGGCTGAGCAACCGACGACGTTTTCCCGTCTAACGGGGCCAGAGCATGAATCTTCTCTTTGAGCGCTTTGATTTCAAGTGATTGCAATAGTTCATCGATCTTTGCGAAGTCGGGACCGAGCCATTCCAGCTCTGAGATTGTTGTACCGAGTTCCACATCGTGACGAAGCGCCGTGAGATGGCGATTAAGTTTTACAGCTTCGATATGAGCTCGAAAAGATTCACCGGCCTTGCCTGGAATAGATTCATTCGCACTTATGAGGGCGTCGAGTGAGCCATGATCAACGATCCACTTGGTAGCAGTCTTCTCCCCCACTCCAGGTACTGATGGCAGATTGTCTGATGGGTCGCCACGTAGTGCTGCAAAATCTGGGTATTGCTCTGGAGTCAATCCATACTTCTCAAATACCGCAGCTGGGGTCATGCGAGCAAGTTCACCCACACCGCGCTTTGGATAGAGCACCGTGATCTGATCGTTGACTAATTGAAAAGAATCTCGGTCGCCGGTGCTGATCAGTACTTCAAATCCGTCATTGACCGCCTGAGTTGAAAGCGTTGCCAAAATATCATCGGCCTCATAACCTGCTAACGCAAAGCGCTTAATGCCGAGATCAGTAACTAACTCTTCTAGGTAACTCATTTGGGAACGAAACTCATCGGGGGTGGCACTTCGTGTTGCCTTGTACTCGGGAAAGATTTCACTTCGAAATGTTTTTCGCGAGACATCGAATGCAACCGCGATATGCGTAGGTTTTTCACTTTGAATCAAGTTCACCAACATCGATCCAAAGCCATAAATAGCGTTGGTTGCCTGGCCTTTGCTATTTGAGAAGTTTTCTACAGGTAGCGCAAAGAAGGCGCGATAGGCCAAGGAGTGACCGTCAACCAGGAGTAAGCGCTTCATTCTCGGGATTCTAACTAAGATTCACCTGCCTCTTATGGCAACTTTTCGCCTATTATTGAACCATGATCGATTACCTAAAGCTTCTCAATGAACGTGGTCTTGGCGAACTTGACCAAAAAATGGGAATAGAAATCATCGAAGCCTCTCCTGAGCGTGTTGTTGGCACTATGCCGGTAGATGGCAATCGCCAAGCGGCTGGCATATTGCATGGTGGTGCAAACGTAGTTTTGGCTGAGTTGCTTGGATCCGTAGGTGCTTGGTTGCATGCCGGGCCAGATCGCATGACCGTTGGCGTGGATATCAACGCCACCCATCACAAGGCGGGAAAATCTGGAATTCTGACAGGAATCGCAACTCCTGTTTCCCGCGGACGAACACTTGCCTGTTATGAGATTGAAATAAGAAATGAGGCCGGTGAGCGAACATGTTCTGCTCGCATCACCAGCCTCATTCTTGATAAGAAGTAGCCTGCTGCTAATTAATCTCTTGAAAATTAACCTCTAGGGCATTAAACCGCGTGGTCTGCACCAGTGCCTAGATAGGCAGCGCGGACCGCAGGGTCGTTGAGCAAATCAGCAGCCTTCGCCTCTTTCACAACATTTCCGGTTTCAAGGACATAGGCGCGATGGGCACGCTGCAAAGCCTGTTGCGCATTTTGCTCCACCAGCAAGATTGTTGTGCCAGATTTGTTGATCTCAGTGATGATGTTAAAGATGTTCTGGATCATCATTGGCGCAAGGCCCATGGAAGGTTCATCAAGCAAAAGCACCTTAGGACGAGCCATCAACGCGCGACCGATTGCAAGCATCTGCTGTTCACCACCGGAGAGCGTTCCACCAGCTTGATTGATTCGCTCCTTCAAGCGTGGGAAAAGCGTATAGACCCGCTCAATATCTTCGGCCATCTCGGCGCTTCGGTTCTTGCGGAAATACTTTCCGATTTCAAGATTTTCAAGCACAGTCATGCCAGGAAAAATTCCGCGGCCTTCTGGTACTTGTGAAATTCCGATTTCCACTCGCTCGTGAGCCGAGAGGTTTGAAATATCTTGACCGTCGAAGATGATCTTTCCACTCGATAGTTTGCGAAGACCTGAGATGGTCTTGAGCGTAGTGGTTTTGCCTGCACCGTTAGCACCAATCAGGGTAACGATCTCGCCCTGGTTGACGACAACGCTAATTCCCTTGATCGCCTCGATCTTTCCGTAGAAAACGTGAATATCGTTAATTTCAAGACGCATCAGCGGGTGCTCCTAAATAGGCTTCGATAACCTTTGGATCGTTCTGGACCTTAGAAGGAATGTCATCTGCAATCTTCTGCCCAAAATCAAGAACAGAGACGCGATCAGAGATTCCCATGATGAGTGACATATCGTGCTCAATCAAAAGTACGGTATATCCAGCATCGCGAATTTTGCGAATTGTTGCAGCAAGCGCCACCTTTTCTGCTGGGTTAAAACCAGCAGCAGGCTCATCGAGCAGTAAGAGCTCTGGCGAAGTACCCAAAGCTCGCGCAATCTCAAGTCGGCGCTGATCACCGTAAGGAAGGTTCTTAGCTAAGTGATCCGCGTGGTGTGCGATTCCGATGAACTCCAAGAGCTCCATAGCACGTTCGCGATCTCGCTTCTCTTCTTTACGAGATACAGGAAGTCCAAAGAGCGAAGAGATCAAGCCTGCCTTCTTGTGAACATCTGAGGCGGTCATGATGTTTTCTAGCGCGGTCATATCTCCGAAGAGACGAACGTTCTGGAATGTTCTAGCGATACCGCCTGCGGTGATCTTGTTGCGCTTCTTGCCAACAATGCTCTCGCCTTTGAATTTAATGTCGCCTTCAGTTACGCGGTAAACACCGGTAACTACGTTGAAGACCGTGGTCTTGCCAGCGCCATTTGGGCCGATCAAAGCTGCGATCTCGCCACGATTAACGTGGAAGTTGACCTTGTTGAGAGCAGAAACTCCACCAAAGCGCATGGTGACATCTTGAAGATCGAGAATACGTTCAGTGCTCACTTGCTCGCTCCTTTCTTAGCAGCCTTCAAAGCGGCGCGAGTCTCTTTGAGAGCAGCACGCTCCTCGGCAGATAGGTGCTCGCGTTTTTTGCGAGGCAACAAACCATCTGGACGAATATTCATTGTGATGACAAGTGCGAGACCAAAGACGAACTCACGAGCATTTGAAATGAAGCGAATACGCTCTGGCAGATAAGCCAAAATAGAGGCACCGAGGATTACTCCCCAGATATTTCCCATACCGCCGAAAACCACGCAAGAAAGAATCAGTACTGAAACGTTGTAGTTGAAGCTCTGAGGGGCAACGAACATCTGCTCTGATGCGAAGATCACGCCAGCAGCTCCGCCAACGGCGGCGCCGATGCTAAATGACCAGATCTTGTAGCGAAGTGTTGGGACTCCCATAAGTACAGCAACATCTTCATCTTGGCGAATCGCTTCCCAAGCACGACCCGGACGACGAATTGAGAGTCGACGGACCATCCAAATAACGAGGAGGATCATGATCACTACGAGCCAGAAGAAGTGATCTGGGTGTGTGATATCAAATGCTTGACCGAGGAAGGTAGGCGGCTGTGGGACGCCCGCAATTCCGTTAGGTCCACCGATCGAAGGAGTGTTGATCGCAAAGATACGTACGATCTCACCAAAACCAAGTGTGACGATAGCCAAATAGTCACCACGCAAGCGCAGCGCTGGCAGACCGAGAGCAACACCAGCAATCATTGCAAAGCCCATACCAAAAGGCATGATCTCCCATGTGTTGAGGTGAGTATGGGTACCCATGATCGCGGCTGTATAAGCACCGATCGCAAAGAAGGCCACATATCCAAGGTCGAGCAGACCGCTCTTACCAACAACGATATTAAGACCGAGAGCCATCAGTACATACATGCCCACTGGATAAACGAGTACAGCTTCGTATGAGCTAATTGGTGTATTTACAAAGTTAGTGAGCGAGAAGTTTCCAGCGTATGGAAGAAGTAGCGCTGCAAAAATGGCTACACAAGCAAAGAGAACACGAGTTGGCTTATTCCAGCCTTCCCATAGTTCAGCGCCTTTATCGCGAAGATTAATCATCTCTCCCCCTATACCCGAGTCTGCTGAACGGCTTCACCGAACAGTCCATTTGGCTTGAGCAGAAGTAC
>Ga0164296_1002019_pt1 | contig 20680 bp, 18 predicted proteins | sample GEODES057metaG_FD_113533 | JGI IMG/M metagenome (GOLD analysis project Ga0164296, IMG submission 113533) | Dystrophic lake water microbial communities from Trout Bog Lake, Wisconsin, USA - GEODES057 metaG | ecosystem: Environmental > Aquatic > Freshwater > Lake | place: USA: Trout Bog Lake...
AATTCCAGACACATTGATTGCAATTCCAGACACATTGATTGCAATTCCAGACACATTGATTGCAATTCCAGACACATTGATTGCGATTCCAGACACATTGATTGCAATTCCAGACACATTGATAGTAATTCCCGAAAAAAAGGAAATGTTGCTGTAAAATTCGTAATGGTTTCTAAGCAAAACTTGTTGGAAGTTTAATGGTTTTATTAATCCCAACAAAATAAATATCAGCAAGTAAACAAAATTTCAATTACCTACTTCTTCTTCCCCTTCTTGGCTTCTTTTCTTTTAACGAATGTATCATCAAAGTAGCAATCCATACCTCTTCTGTTGCCGCAGCTACCTTTTTCTTTTAGGGTTATTTCGTTGCCTTCAAAGTTGAAATCTATTATGCAAGGGTCACCCGCTTGGCTGTAGATGCCTGTAGCTTCATTGGTCATTTTCATCTGTCCTTTCAGCTCGCCCACGCAAGTGCCGTCCTTCTTTTCAAAATGAATAAAGAACATATAGGTATTGGCATCTTTTCCATCACGTATAGAAATAAAGTTCAGTTTATCAGTCGCATAGTCACCACTTAATGTATTTTTTCTGGGCAATGTATCTATTGGGTTCAATACCACACCAACCTTTTTGGGGTCTTCGTTGGTATCGTTTACTACCACCATAAAAACACCCGCAGTGTTATAAACCCATCCAACCCTTGTAAATTGTACTTGCTTTGTTTGGCTGTTTACCCTGTCTTTACTAACCGTAAAAGTGGGTTCCCTATTAATGGAGAGTGAATGAACATATCCATCCTCATCGGGGTCATTACTTAGCAAAGCCTTTGCCGCCATAAATTTATTCTCTTTATTAAACACCAAGACTACTTCCTGCACTTGTCCTTTTTGAATGACATTGAACACTAAATAAATCTCCTTTTCTTTTTCTATTCGCCCAATAGGATGTATGATGTATTTATATTTCGTCTCAATCAATTCATCCAAGACACTATCAGGAATAAACTGGCTAATTACTTTATGACCAATGGTAATGGTATCTGCCACCGCATTGATGTTGGTATCAGCAACAGTGTAGGGCAATGTAATTGGTGGGAATGCCGCAATAAAATCATTCACTTTCACTGGTGCATCACCAGCTAAGTCTGCCTTCTTCTGTTTGCAACTGAACATTGCAAAGGATAGTAATAGTATTAGCCCGAATTGTAATTTGCGTAGTACCTTATTATATATCATAGTATTTTTTGACGCGATAAAAATAGGTGTATTAATTATAATAGGGGAGCTACTAAATTATTAATGCATTTAAATTCACAAAAATTATTACAAATTTTCCTTCTTGTACACTAGTATAATACAAGATTGTAGATTAACTGACTTATCAAAGTATAACGTTTGCGACAAATGATATTAATCATCTAAATACTTCTTCTTTGCTGATGAAGGTCACTTTCCACCAACTTATTCCGATGCAATTTTACACTCGAAAAAATAATGACAAAACACACAAAACAAAGGCATTATAAAAAGCATTTTTTAAACTAAAAATAATAATTATGATTCAGGAAACTAAGTTCCCTTTTCAAGAAGTTTCTCCGGCAAAAGCCGATCTTGAAAGCTGGGTAAACAGCATTGCCAACCTGTGCGACGCTGATTTTGTAAAATGGTGCGACGGTAGCAAAGAAGAATATGATGGTCTCTGCCGACTGCTGGTACAAAAGGGTACATTCATTAAATTGAATGAAGAAAAACGTCCTAATAGTTTTGCTTGCTTCAGTGACCCAAGCGATGTTGCTAGGGTTGAAGACAAAACTTTTATTTGTAGCCGCAGAAAAGAAGATGCTGGCCCTACAAACAATTGGATGGATCCAAAAGAAATGAAAACCAAATTGAATGGTTTATTGGAAGGGGCAATGCAAGGTCGCACTTTGTATGTAATTCCTTTTTGTATGGGGCCACTTGGTTCTCCTTATGCAAGGTATGGCGTTCAATTGACTGACTCTGAATATGTGGTTGCAAACATGCACATCATGACAAGGATGGGTACTCCAGTTTATCCTTATTTGAAGAAAGGTGAATATGTAAAATGTATCCACTCTGTTGGTGCACCATTGGGGCCAACACAACAAGACAGCAAATGGCCTAATAATCCGACCGTAAAATACATCTCACATTTCCCTGAAGACAGGCTCGTGATATCTTATGGTAGCGGCTATGGTGGAAATGCTTTGATGGGAAAAAAATGTTTCGCATTGCGCATCGCTTCTGTTATGGGAAGAGAAGAGGGATGGTTAGCAGAACACATGCTTATATTGGGTGTAGAATCTCCCGAAAAGCAAAAGACTTATGTGGCTGCTGCATTTCCTAGTGCATGTGGTAAAACCAACTTTTCTATGATGATACCTGCAAAAGGGGTAGATGACTGGAAGGTGACAACAGTAGGCGATGATATCGCTTGGATTCACAAAGGAGAAGATGGCCGCCTTTATGCCATCAACCCCGAAGCAGGTTATTTTGGCGTGGCTCCTGGAACCAATTACAAAACCAATCCTAATGCCATGGAAAGCATCAAGGCAAATACCATATTTACCAATGTGGCAATTACCCCAGATGGCGATGTATGGTGGGAAGGAATGACAAAGGAAGTTCCGGATGGATTGATTAACTGGAAAGGTTTGCCTCACGATAAAGCAAGCGGACAACCTGCCGCTCATGCCAACTCTCGCTTCACAGCTCCTGCTTATCAAAACCCAGCAATAGATAGCGAATGGGATAGTCCTAAAGGTGTTCCTGTAGAAGCGTTCGTGTTTGGAGGCAGAAGAAGTACTGCTGTTCCATTAGTTTGCCAATCTTTCAACTGGAACTTTGGGGTTTATACTGCCGCAACTATGGGTAGCGAAACTACCGCTGCTGCTTTTGGAGAAATAGGAAAAGTTCGTCGTGACCCATTTGCGATGTTGCCTTTCATGGGTTATCACATGGGTGATTATGTAAACCATTGGATGGATTTTGGACGTACACTTGGTAATGCCCCTCGTATATTCAGCGTAAACTGGTTTAGAAAAGATGAAAATGGCAAGTTCTTATGGCCAGGCTTTGGTGAAAACATGCGTGTGTTGAAATGGATTGTTGAACGTGTACACGGTGGTGCAAGTGCAGTGGAGTGCCCAATAGGTTGGATGCCACGTTATGAAGACCTTGATTGGACAGGCATAGAAGATTTCAGTAAAGATGACTTTGCAAAAATCATGACAATAGATCGTGAACCTTGGAAACAAGAGTTACTATCTCACGAAGAGTTGTTTGCAAAATTGTACGATAAACTTCCTAAAGAGTTTTATTTCATGAGGGAATTGTTGCTATCTGCATTGTGGCGTTCCCCAGAACATTGGGCTTTGGAACCTGAGGAAATATAAAAATCAGGGAATGACGAAAAGGGAACGAGTAAATTTGCTTGTTCCCTTTTTTATTCTACTTCAAAAGGTTGTCCTACCATTAGCTATATCCAAAGGTTGACGAGTCATTATTCACTAATAGAAGCTGATTGAGTTAATTGTTTAGAATTACGTATGTCTGTTTTTTTGATTGGAACAAGGCAAATTTTGCAGTCATAGTCCAACGCCTAAGGCAAAAAATTTAACGCAGTTGCTATCAATGTAAAACTGGATAAGCAATATCAAAAAATCAACTCAAACAGCTTCTCAAATACTTTTTGTATGAATTGGTTTGTAGAACTCTTTACCAATGCCGAAGAAGCTGCATCGCATACAGTAGCTATACCCCATACAGTTTTGATTTATGCAATAACCATTGCTTTTGGCAGTTGGTTGGGTAGGTTAAAAATATTCGGCATCTCTTTCGGGGTAACATGGGTATTGTTCATTGGTATTTTACTGTCTTATCTAGGTATAGCCGTAGAAAAAGATGTCCAGCAATTTTTGAGGGACTTTGGATTGGTTCTATTTGTATATGCGATTGGGCTGCAAGTAGGGGTTGGCTTTTTTGCTTCGCTAAAGAAAAATGCTTTGGCAAATAACCTCCTTGCTGCCTCTGTGGTATTTATGGGTATAGTCGTTACACTCATTTTACATTTCTCATCGGGTAGTAGTATAGGAATCTTAACAGGCGTGATGAGTGGTGCCGTTACAAACACACCTGGTTTAGGTGCCGCTCAAGCTGCCATGAAAGATTTAAAAATTGGGGATGTAAACAATGCTTATTCAAACATTTCATTGGCGTATGCAGTCGCTTATCCATTTGGTGTGTTTGGAATCATTGCTTCATTATTGATTCTTCGCAAGCTATTGAATGTAAACTTGGAACGAGAAAAGGAATTGCATCGTAAGTTGGATGTACTTCGTTCGAATAAGCCCATAGCAGTTCATTTAAATCTAGAAAATAAAGGACTGACTGGCAAACCACTACGCCACATCTTTGAATTTCTTAAAGAACCCATCATCGTATCGAGGATGTTACACAATGGTGAAGTAATTACTCCAACCCCCGATTTGATATTGAATAGTCATGATGTATTGTTGGTTATCACAACAAAGAATCAATTACACTCTTTAAAAAGTTTAATTGGATCCGAAAGCGACATCAACTTGAAAAATGCACCTGAAAGCAATCTTATTTCTAGGGATATTACTGTAACAAGGCAAGAAGTAACACATAAACGCCTGGGCGATTTACCCGAAATACATCAACATGATTTCACTTTGACACGTATCAATAGGGCTGGTGTGGAAATGGTGACCAACGGTAATATGTTCCTTCAATTGGGGGACACCGTGAAAGTGGTAGGGACACAAGAAGGTGTAAATAGGATTACAAAAGCACTGGGTAACTCATTGAAGAAACTAGAAATCCCCGACTTGGCACCAATATTTATTGGCGTGGCATTGGGTGTAATATTGGGTAGTATCCCTTTTCATATAGCAAATATGCCAGTAGCAGTTAAGATAGGTATAGCAGGCGGTCCATTGATTATTGCATTATTACTAAGTAAATACGGAGGTTATATCTACCTAAATAACTACACTACCAATAGTGCCAACCTAATGATGCGCGAGTTAGGCATTGCAATCTTTCTTGCAGGCGTAGGTTTAGGCAGCGGCGAACACCTTTCATCTGCCTTTACAAACGGGAGTGCTTTAAATTGGATTTGGATGGGTATATGCATCACCATGATCCCATTGTTGATCATGGGATTTATTGCACATAAGTTTTTTAAGAAAACATATTTCGAGATATGTGGTCTTCTATCTGGTGCACAAACAGATCCCCCAGCTTTGGCATTCGCACTCAAAATGGCAGGAAGCGATATACCATCTGCAACTTATGCAACCGTATATCCCTTAACCATGATTCTACGCATTATTGGGGCACAGTTGCTAATATTGTTCTTTTCATAGAATAAAACACTTATCACAAAGCTGACAATGGTAAACACAAAGAACACAAGGATGAAAGAGAATATAAATCTTTGTGTCCCTCGTGTTTCCTTACTTTGTATTCCTTGTGGTAATTAATTAAAATAAATTTGTATGGATGAATTAGAAAATAATCAGAACGAGAAGGAAATGGCAGATGTTCTCCTAAGAACGGGTTCACTGTTAATGAGTGCCGGGGCAAACACTGGAAGGGTAAGAAATACTGTGAACAGGATGGCAGAAGTATTCGATTATTCCATTGATTTACACATAAGCCAACGGTCTATAATGTTGACTATGCTCAACGAAAATGGGGCTTCACACTTCACAATTGTGCGGGTAACGCCTGCACACGTCATCAACTTTAGGACAATTTCTGGTATCAGCAAATTGAGCTGGAGCATGGTGGAAGAGAAATGGACGCTGTACCAAATCAATGATGAGCTAAAGAGATTGGAAGAACTCCCCCGCTTTCCAAGATGGTTGGTATTAACATTGGTAGGTTTGGCAGGTGCAGGTTTTTGTGCATTGGCAGATGGTGCCCCTATCGAGTTGGCGTTCACTTTTGTTGCTTCTTTTGTCGGCTTGTTTGTGCGGCAAGAAGCATTAAAAGGCGGGTTCAACCCCTATGTGGCAGTTTATTTCTCTGCTTTTGCAGCATCACTCATTGCTGGTGCTTGCTCCAAACTAGGGTTCAGCGACAGCCAAAACCACGCTTATGTCACATCGGTTTTGTTCCTCATTCCCGGTGTGCCACTTATCAATTCGTTTTCAGACATCTTGGATGGCAATGTACAAAATGGCGTTACCAGAGGGTTTATCGCATTCCTCATTTCATTTTCCATCGCCATCGGGATACTTACTTCTGCATTAATCTATCAATTTTAAAATATGAGCTGGATATTCATCGTATTATATAAATCAGTTTGGGGCGGCATAGCCGCTTTAGGTTTCGCTGCCTTGTTCAATGTGCCAGTGCGCAGCCTGTTCCACATCTTTTTGTTTGGGGCAATAGGCATTTTCATTAAGTTTACAATGTTGCACTACGCCTTAAACATCGTTTTTGCATCATTGGCAGGGGCCGTAGCCATCGGCTTCTTAAGTATTCCTGCTGCACATTACAAGCACACGCCGCCATTGATTTTTTATACCCCTGCGGTAATCCCGATGATACCGGGCATATTGGCTTACAGGATGATTTTAGGATTCATCACCTTAACGGGCAACCCCAAGTCACCCATTTATTATACAACGCTTTTAGAAACCGTAAACTATGGGATGAAGGTAGTTTTTATACTTATCAGCCTTTCTGTAGGTGTTGTTATCCCAATGTTGTTGTTACGCAAAGACTCAGTGAAAGACATCAAAGTGTTGTTTGTAAAGAAGCAATAAAAGTGCAGCCACCACCCGTAGGTAGTAGCTGCACTTTTGTTATTTTGTAATATACATCTTTCCAACGCTGTACTAACATCAGGAAACCTAACTTTAAATATTCCTAATAAATATCCCGTTCTCTTTTCGTAGTTCCAGTTTGCCTTTGGTGGTTTTTATCAAAATATCCGTTCCATTAAACTTTGCACTTACAGCATCGCCATAACCAATGTTTCTTATAAATGTGCCATTCTCTTTCCTAAGTTCTACCTTACCCTTTGCGGTAGTAATTAAAACTAGAGTACCATCGCTATTGATGTTTGCATCTACAATTACATCACCACCACCAATATTTCTTATGAAAGTTCCATTGTCCTTACGAAGTTCTGCCTTGCCGTTGTTAAGTTTAATGATGTTCATTTTGTAGTAGTATTTTCAGATAAGTTATCCTTTATGAAATTAAATTCAGGAATCCCGTTTGCATTACAAAAAGAAACAATTTCCTGTAACCGATTTCTAGTTTCATCAGCATTTATAAAGCCGGAGAGATTAAATGATTTAACTAATAATGTTCCCTTTTCATTTTTTCTAACATATTCTAATGCATCTTTCTTTAAATTATTTGGGATGAAATCATTAAAAGATCTATGCCAAGTGTTTTTACCTATAACAAAAACTAATCTTGTTGCTGAATCTTCGACGGTTGAAAATGTTTCAATACTTTCTGCGTCTTTCGAATTGGCATCATGAAATCCAGTATCAGATACTAACCAAACAGATAGTTGAATCTCATTTCCATTAATCTTTTTATTGCCAAACCAAAACTCATAAGTATAGAGATTAAGCCAATCCCAAGCCCAATTGTCCAAAGAACCTTTCCCATCTCGAGGACTTGGTTGACTGAATTTGCACCAACCGCCTTCATATCGTCTAGAGGTTAAAACACCTATATATTTCATTAGATCCAACACTTTTCTTTGATAGTCATATAATAATCTATATGCCTTGCGAACATCAATTAGAATATTCTCTACTTCCAATGTACTAATCTTGTTTTCCATAATTAATCTTTTTTAAAATTTAAAAAATGATGAGAGGTTTGGGTGAGTGATTTTTTTATGCATATTAAAGTTACCTTGCTCAAGCCAAGAACCAAATGAATATCCATGAATCTCAAACCCTTTAATAATGTCCTCAAGAATTATTAGGGAATTGTCCGAAATGTTTGGTGCATTAGAGTTCTTTCTTAGCCTATCCAAAGTTTGCTTTATTTCTGATAATAAATTCATCCATCGACATTTGATAACTGTAAGTGTTCTCGCGTTTAACTCAATGTTTTCAGGAATTTCATTATTGATACCACCTATTGCTAAAAGAATTACTTTTTTCTTTGTTGATTCTTCTCCAAATTCATTCAAGTATCCTTGAAATTCATTTCTCCATTGATTGAAACTCTGCTGATTGTAATCATATTTTTTTGCCTCCACAATCAGGTCAAACTCTTCAGTCCTTATAAAAATATCAGGCTCAATAAAATTTGAATTATATGATTCAATTGCTGACCAATGCGGCCAAAATTCAAATGAAATAATTTTAGGGTTACTTTTTGTCAATGGCACTTTATAACAAGATTCATTTAATATATCCCAGAAAAGATTTGTCGGCAAATAGAAAAGATTTCCAAAAATTGTAGATGTAAGAGAATCTTCAGAAGCCGAGAATAATTGTCTCCAATTAACTTCATTGTTTCCGAGACTTCTTCCTGCTTTATTTAAAAGAATTGCATGTAACATTTTCAATTTTTTTTAGTCTGTAAATTTATAAGTATTTCTTTGCCCTTGTAATAAAATTATAAGCCAGTTTGTGAGTTGAATTCCCAATGAACCCATACCAGTCAGCACCATTATTTTTGTTAACAGTGTATTTTAATAAAAACTCCACAAGGTTTATTCCACCAGGTAAAGTCATAGTCTCTAAGTTCTTTAACTTATCTACCCTTCCAACGTTAAAAGCCAACCTGTACTCATTCCTATCTTGATATGTATTTTCTCTAGCCGGTAAACAAGCAGCTAATAGCGTAGTAAATTGTTCGTAGAAAAGAACGTTACCGTAAGTTTCTTTCAAAAGTTCGGCAGCAAACTCTGATGGATAGCTTTCATCTGTCTCAAAAATATTTTCATACAAATTCTTATTTCCCCACTCCACAGCAAAAAACAATGCAACATCAGCAAGACTCAGTGAAGGAAGTAGTTTCAAATAAAAATTATAACCCCTCAATTCATCTTCTATATCTATTGGACTTGGTGAGGGGAAAGAATATAGAACCTCATCTGTAGACATCTCTTTAAACACACAAGCATATTTGATATCTTGATACACCGGCCATTCACTTCGTCCACTGTCTTTCAATTCTTTAAAGATATAGTTTGTTAACCGATGTTCTGGTGTTAATTCAAACGTTTCGAAGTTGAAATGTTCTGCAAGAAAGCTAAAATCTCTTTGTTTCATATTTTGTTATTTTAACTGTAAATCATTCGGGCTATTTAGTAGCTCATTGGCAAGTGTTATCACTGTATAAGATTATACCCACTCACAATCTATCTCAAACAAATCTTCACTTGGATAATTGTATATACTGATAAGTTCTGATTTATCATAGGTTCTATTTTCAGTATCTATAATCTCAGATAAAAAAGAATCAAGCACATCACTGTTTATATTATTGATGATGTCATTAGATACCAGTTCTATATAACAGACCTCAAAGCAATTATTCAATATGCTAGAATTGTAGTTTTGAAACTTTGCTAAGTCAATTTTAAATTTGAAAAGAGGTGCATAATTGCACTGTAATACTTCTAGATTCAACTCAGAGCCATATTGCTTTTTATAAATTGACCAACTGATTCTCTCTTCCATTCGGCTTATTACATTTCTCAATGAACCAATATTCCGTTTAACAATAAAATTGCCATTGATTACATATTTAATTTTTGATTTTACTTTTTTTAGATGCTTTACTTCTGGAACAAATAGATTTATCAAGCAATCAATTTGTTTTAGTCTGATAAGTCTTGGCGGATTATCAATTTGTGCTTCAAAACTCCAATCGTTTTCTTTTGGTGTCAGATAAATAAACTCGCAGATTTTATTTACAAGTGTTAGAGACATGATCTGTGTTGCTTCCATTTTCCATTTTATTTTTATTAATTGTATGAGGATATAGTACTCAAGAATCCATTTTTATTTCATCTTCTTCAAAATAACTATCTACACACAATGCCCTAAATAGATAATCCACTTTCAATTCAATCCAAATGTAGGCTATGTCCACAATGTCTTGCCACGTTAAATCTGAATGAAAGGCAATGCAATGCATACTATAACAGAAGGGTATATTCGCTAAAGGATGGTTTGTTTGTTGGTATTCGTTCCAGTTGCCAGTATAAAAACTATTATCCGCTTTAAGCATCATTTCGTTAAATAAAGAGATGTATTCTTCGTATATATGATTATCCTCATCGGAATCTAGCATTTGCTGCATACTTACTTTAGCAGTAAATACTTGTAAACATGTTTCGAAATTATAATCCCATAATTCTTTTTTCCCTCTACTTTCTTTAATACTTGCGTGTAGTCTTTGTGCATAGGCCAATGCAAGTTGTTCTTCCTTTTTTAAAAGGTCGTTTATATGTCTTATCTTCTCAATGCTCTCTTCCGAAAAGATGTTGCTAATTGTTTTTTGTTCTTCCCCCCTGTCAGGGACGTCTCTTTTTTCCATTTTTATACTTATTTTACTTTTGTAACGGTTTTTATTGCATCCTCCTCTAAATTTTTAAGACCAGGTTCGCCATATTCTACAAAGAATTGGTAATCCACTTCCAATGAAATTCGAATATTGTCAATATCAAGGATGTCTTGCAGAGTTAGTCCAGATTCATAGTACAAGGTTTTCATAGTATAACAAAAAGGAATGTCGGCTAATGGGTGGCTTTTCCCATTCTGGTAGTTCCAATTGTGATTAAATTTATAGTCGTAATACTCATCATCCCCTTCCTCTTTTACCACATGCTTCCAAAACAAGTCTAAGTAGCTTTTATAAGGCCAATGACCTTCTACTATATCTCGCATATCACTATACCTTGTTATGTAATCACTGGTAATAGAATGACAGATATACATTGGCTCATAATTAAAATCATCCACTTGTTTCTTTTCCAATAATTCATTTAATGAAGCCACTAGCTTTATTGCAAAAGGGCGTATTCTGTGTTCTTCCTTCTTCAATAATTCATTTAGATACCTTAACTTATCTATGTTTTTAGAATCAAAAATATTAGGATTCGCCTCTCTAATCTGTCTTTGTTCAAAGGTCATATCCTTATAATCAATATTTTCTATTGCTTCAACTTTATAGGGTATTGATTGCTTTTCAAATTCAGCTAATATATTCTCATCATAAGCTATCAGAAATTGATAATCTACTTTTAAATCGAGCCATACACTATAAATATCCAAAATGTCTTGCCACGATAAACTAGAATGAAAGGCAATGCAATGCATGGTATAACAGAAAGGGATATTATGAAGTGGATGACCTTGTGGGCAATACAAATTCCAGTCTTTGGAATAAAACATTTCGTCTGTATCTCCGTAGTATTTATTACCATACAAACCGATTCGTTCCTCAAAAATTGGATTTCCTTCTGTGGTGTTATGGCGTTTGTTGCAAGACACATTGATGCTAAATACTGATAACTCAGTTCGAAAATTATAATCCCAAAACTCTTTTTCACTAACACTCTTTCTTAATGTCGCACGTAATTGTTGTGCAAAGGGGCGAATCCGTTCTTCTTCCTTTTTCAAAAGATCATTGATGTGCTTTATCTTTTCAATATTCTCATTAGTTAAAATGCTAAGGGATGTTTCTCTTGTTTCCATGTTTTACTATTTTATTTAAGCATAGTACTCAGGAAAAGTTTTTTATTTCATTTTTAAGGAAAATATTTTTGAAATTTTGTTAAGGAGGTAGTCGGAACAAAAAAAGGTCAAAAGTCTTCAGTTTCATAACCTCTTTCTCTCAATAGCCCATTCTCCCTCGTTGCCCTTTTCTTTTAGAAAATGAGTTAATATATGGTCAATATTCGATGAAAAGGTTGTTTTAAAACCCAATATTACATGTAAAAAGCATTTTTTAGTGTAAGAGAGGGTTTTTCTACTGAGAGATGCGCAAAAGCTCATGTCAAACTCAATAAGTCGACTGTCAGACGCAATAAAGTGACTGTCAGATGCAATAAGTTCACTGTCAGACGCAATAAAGTGACTGTCAGATGCAATAAAGTCAATGTCAGACGTAATAAACCCAATGTAAGATTGAGTTATTTCCAAGTAGTACGCAATAATTCCCAAGTAGCATATTCTCCCCCAAAAACATTGATGGGCAATGGATGGATGATGCCAGAAAAAGTAAATCCAGCAGGTATTTATAAACGGAAGAATATGGTGCAATCATTTTCATTAAAGAAGCATTCTGAAACGAAACTAACTGAAGTGGAAGTGGCAATGTGAAAGAGTTGTTAATGTGGCTGCTTCTAAACAATAAGGTCAAAAGCTATCAGTCTCTCAACCTCCAACTTTCAACCTTATAACCCTTCAATTGTCAATTATCAATTAATTACTTACAAATTCCTGTTTTGTTTCAACCCAGTTTATAATTTTTTCAGCTTCTTCCAAACTTGCTTTCACAATTTTTACATTTTGTTCCCCATCATAACCCATCAAAAGGTGTAAGGTATGATATGCGCTATTAAATGTTGTCAATATCTTTTTATCCTCTTTTGCAAGTGCTTCCTGATACCATTCCACGCTTTTCCGCTTCTTTCGTTCGCCCCTAAAATATCCATCCAATGCCATCAGCACTCCTGTATATGCAGTGTGTCCAGCCATTTTTACATATTTCTGATCTTGATAGTACCCTTCTTCCTTTTTTGCTTTGTCCCTCAAAATTTCTTTTGCATTCTCTAAATATCGGTGTGCTTCTGTAATGTGTTTCATTTTACAAAGATACCAACACAATTACCTTTCAAACTAAAAAAGGTCAAAAGCCTTTAGTCTCTCAACCTCCAACTTTTGACCTTATAACTTGTCAATTGTAAATTATCAATTAATTGCTTACTAGTTCCTGTTTTGTTTCTACCCAATTAATTATTTGTTCTGCATCTTCTATACCTGCAATTGCGACCTTCGCATTTGAAGCCCCATCATATCCCATTGATAAATGCAACACTTCATAAGCACTATTGAATCTATTCAATACTTTCTTATCAACTTTAGACAATTCTTCTTGATACCAATCTACGCTCTTTCGCCCTTTTTTCTTTATCCCAAATAAGCCATCCAAAGCAACCAAAATGCCAGTGTAAGCAGCATGACCAGCAAGTTTTACATACTTTTTGTCAAGATATAGACCTTCTTCCTTTTTTGCTTTATCCCGCAGTATTTCTTTTGCATTCTCCAAATAACGGTGTGCTTCTATGATGTGTTTCATTTTACAAAGATACCTACATAATTATGCTTCTAAACAATAAGGTCAAAAGCTATCAGTCTCTCAACCTCCAACTTTTGACCTTGTCCATTCGTTAATCGAGAGGAACGGGAATCGCAAGTGGGGTTGCTAACTTGCGATTCCTGTTTCTTCGTCTTACGCTTACATTTATTTTCTCCTTGGTGCCGCCGTCTTTTTTGCAGCTACAGCTTTTCCAGTTTTCATTGTCTTAACAGGTGCAGCTTTCTTTGCAAAAGCATTTGGCACTTGTTGTTCAATCATTTTTTTAACTTCTTCCAGTGGGAGAGAGGCCGCTTCTTCCGAAGTGTATTTACCGCCACCGGGTTTGTTGGTAAGCTTCAACATCAACTTACCAAAGCGGATGAACGGTCCCCAACGACCATTTTCAATCGTAATTTTTTCCGCAGGCCACTGTTGTATGAAACGGGTTGCTTCTTTCTCCAATTTCTTTTCTATCAATTCATTGATATCTTTTTGAGACAATGAATCATAGTTATATCCTTTCGGAATATTGATATACAAATCAGTCCATTTGATAAAAGGTCCAAAACGTCCCTTGCCTTTTGTAACAGGTTTTTCTTCATAAGTGCCTATCGGTGCATCCGCTTGGTTCTTTCCTGCTATCAATTCTATGGCACGCTCAATGGTCAATTCCATAGGATCATCAGTCTTTGCAAGGGAAACAAACTGATCCTTGAACTTTACATACGGGCCAAACTTGCCCACATTCACAATCAGCTCTTCCCCTTCATATTCTCCAATACTTTTGGGCAATTGAAACAATGACAGTGCTTCATCCAACGTAATTGTCTCAATACTTTGGGTAGCTTTCAGTTTAGCAAAACGTGGCTTTTCTGTCGCAGTGGTATTCTCGCCAATCATTACCATCGGGCCGTAACGACCCATTCTTGCTATTACTTTCTTTCCAGAAACAGGATCTAAACCTACTTCCCTTTCGCCTTTTGCACGTTCGGCAGTTTCTAAAGTTGTTTCTATATTCAGGTGAAAAGGCTTGTAGAAGCCATCAATCATAGTAGCCCACTTTGTTTTACCAAGGGCAATATCATCAAATTCTTCTTCTATTTTAGCGGTAAAGCTAAAGTCCATAACCTTCTTAAAATGCTGATTCAAGAAATCCGTTACCACCATCCCCAAATCAGTTGGGAATAATTTGGCTTTCTCTGCACCCACATTCTCCATTATTATCTGTTGCTCTATCTCATTCTTTGCAGTCAATTTAAGCAACCCTGCTTGTCTTTTGATACCATCCTTATCCTTCTTCTCTACATACTTTCTTTTCTCGATGGTAGTAATAGTTGGCGCATAAGTAGATGGGCGACCAATACCTAACTCTTCCAATTTCTTAACCAAAGAAGCTTCTGTATAGCGTGCATTGGGACGGGTATATTTCTCAGAAGCAGTCATTTCTTTAAAATACAACACTTGCTTTACAGAAAGTGGGGGCAGAATGCCTTCTGTATCTTCTTCATCTTCGTCATCCCTTCCTTCCAGATAAACCTTTAAGAAACCATCAAACTTCATCACTTCACCTGTAGCAAAAAGGTTCTCTTTGTTGGTGCTAATGCTAATTGTAGCCGTTGTTTTCTCAAAAGCAGCGTCACTCATTTGGCTAGCGATGGTTCTTTTCCAAATCAGTTCATACAACCTTCTACTTTCCGCATCATCAACAGTATGATTGTTCATATAAGTAGGCCTGATAGCTTCGTGTGCCTCTTGTGCACTCTCATTCTTATTCTTGAACCTACGTGGCTGGTTATAATTATTGCCGTATGCTGTATTTATTTCTTTACTTATATCAGCAAGGGCAGTCTCACTCAAGTTGAAACTGTCGGTACGCATATAAGTAATCTTACCGCTTTCGTATAACTTCTGCGCAATCAACATCGTTTTACTAACGCTATAACCAAGTTTACGTGATGCCTCCTGTTGCAAAGTAGAAGTAGTGAAAGGTGGTGCAGGACTACGTTTAGTTGGCTTTACTTCAATGCCCTCAACGGTGTATTTTGCATTGATGCATGTATTTAAAAACTGCCTTGCATCTTGTTGTGTGTTTAATTTACTTGGTCCATCTGCCTTAAAGGTAACAGGCTTGCCATTGATATCTTTTGCAATGAAAAATGCTTCGACCTTGTAACTACTTACAGGTACAAAATGATTTATCTCCCTCTCCCTATCAACAATCAATCTTACGGCCACGCTTTGTACACGACCTGCACTAAGACTTGGCTGTACTTTTCTCCATAAAACAGGACTTAACTCAAACCCTACCAACCTATCCAACACCCTGCGGGCTTGTTGGGCATTCACCAAATCCATATTGATTAACCTTGGATTAGCAACAGCTTTCTGAATGGCAGGAGCAGTGATTTCATGAAAAACAATTCTTTTTGTAGTACTAGGATTCAGTCCTAAAACCTCTGCCAAATGCCAACTGATACTCTCTCCCTCACGATCCTCATCCGATGCCAACCAAACCTCCTTCGATTTCTTGGCTAGGGACTTTAGCTCATTAACTACTTTAATCTTGTCATCAGGAACGATATAGCGGGGCTTATAATTGTTATTAATATCAATACCCATATCATCCTTCTCCAAATCCCGGATGTGGCCATAACAGCTACGCACATCAAAATCGCTACCTAGTATCTTTTCGATGGTCTTAGCTTTAGCAGGGCTCTCGACTATTAATAAATTCTTACTCATATTTTTTTCAGTTAACAGTTATCAGTTATCAGTAACCAGTATCCAGTTCTTAATACTGTTCACTGATAACTGTTAACTGATAACTGATTTGGCTGCAATATTAGGTCAATCAATCAAACCACAAATATTGTTAAGAAAAAGAATAGTTTTTGTTTCCCATAACTTTGGCACAGAGTTGGGATTATAATTATTAAAATAAAAATAATAAAAATGAAAAAGATACAGATTCCAGCACTTTTAGTTATAGCCACACTCGTTGCTATGACTGCCTATGCCTCCAACAATTGGCACAGGGGATTTGAAAGGGGTGGCTACAATAGGGCTGTTGAAACGAGAGGATACACCAATAACTTTAACAGAGTTGCCTACGTAAATAATTATAACAGGGGCTATTATTACAATCAACCTCGTGTGGTTTACAATCCTCGCCCTGTGGCTTATTATGGTGGCTATCAATATGGACCTCGTCGCATTGGATACTATTTTTATCCCGGCGTGAATGTCTATTTCAATCCCTTCAACCACCTATACATTTATCCTTTTAGGGGTACTTGGGTTACTGCGGCTGTTTTGCCTAGAGGATTTGTAATTAATGAGCCTTACAGACAAGTTTATTGCGGTGTGGGCGAGAATATCTGGGCTTATAACAATGTGCACATCAACACATACAGAAGGGGGCCGGTGGTTGTAAATAGAGGTTATCGTCCTGAAATGTATCATGGCAGGGAAGAGTTTAGGGGCAGGAGATAATAAAATATACATCCACTTATAAATATTGTATTCCGTATCCTTCTTTACCGATAGGGTTGTATTAGCAGTAATACAACCCTATTTTATTATTACAATTTTCCCTTCGGCGCAAGGAATGCCATTTTTGTTCAATTGAATCAAATAAACACCTTTTGCAACGTTCCCCAATGGAATTTCAATGGTATTCTTACCCTGATTAATGCCATAAACAGCATCACTAACCTTCCTTCCGGCGACATCAATTAGGATAATATGGGCGTTGTTGATGGCGGCATCGCTAGTATAAACCAGGTTCACTTGCTCTTTGGCGGGATTGGGGAATATCAGGAGGCTTTTGCTAGAACTAATGCCATTTTGCACTTCCACTACCCTACTAAAGGCAGAACTAATGCCATTTTCAACAATTTTTAGGCGGTAATAAGCCATAGCCATGCCCTGTTGATTCGCCAAAAAGCTGTAAACATTCTTCCCATTGCCTCCCCCTTTTGCAACCACATTGCCTACTGTAACAAAATTTACTCCATCAGTGCTTTGCTCTACTTGGTAGGCTTTTATATTGATTTCATTGGCGGTAGTCCAGCTTAAATTAGCATAATTTCCATCGATTTTGCCAGAAAAACTGACAATTTGAACAGGCAATCCTTTGGTAATAGTAAACGTATCAATCCCCGAACTATACTGCCAAAGGGTCGAGTCGTTTATAGTGACGGTTACGCTATGATTTCCCGCAGGAATACTTCCAAAAACGGCTTTAAAAGCCACCGTGTCGAAGGAAATAGTATCTGCTACAAGGCTAATCGGCGTTGCCACCTTCCCATCCAAATAATATTGAATGGAGCTAATGCCATTCACAATATTCGGGTTCGCAATCTTGACGCTAACGGCGCAACTATCGCCATTTATGCTGTCTTTTCCCCATAAAAAAGTTGGACTCACGCCTTGTGTCGCAAACGTATCGAGGCTCGTCCTGTAACTATCTTTATACAAACCAATTCGATTGATATGCCAGTTCTGATTACAAGTCTTATCAAACGCATGTACCTTCTTCAAACTATCGATACTAAACGGCACAATCGGGTTCAGCAGCACCCCATTCATCTTAATATTATCATGCACAATCGTTCCATACTGTTTAAAAGCAGTCGCCTTTGCCAGCATCGAACTTGCCTTTTGAGTACCATTGGTATTGAAAAAAGCCGTGTCTTTTATCCCCTGAAAAGCCACAGAATTACCAATAAATACATTACAAGTAAGCTGATCCCAGAGCAAAGAACCATACGCACGGTTTTTACCGCCAGCCGTATCCAATATAGCGGTGGCACTTGGGTAAGCAGCCCTGTAAGCCGCGCTACCATTGTATATCGACAATAAATTCTTATAATCAGTAATGTACGTTTTGGTGGTATCATTGGTAATTGCACTGCCATGCGCCGGCACATTGTTCACATAAATATTGCTCGTAAACACATCTTGGTAGCCCCCATTGTTATTGGTAGCCAAAAACATATTGGCAACAATATTATTGTAGATGCTATCGCCGGTACCGTTGTTATCCTCCGAGATACCGCCCGAAAGTGGGCTTTCGTGCAGGTAATTATAGCGCACAATATTGCCCCTGTCGGCAAAGTTGCCCGTCCTATAAATCTCCGAGGCACCGCTGAATTTATTACCCACATTATACAGCTCGTTAAACTCAATTACGTTGCTGTTCCCGCCAAAATAGATAGAAATTTGTGGGTCGTCATTTATCAAATTATACCCCACATAACTTCCTATGGCGGTAGAAATATCTACCGGCGGATAATACACCAGCTTCTCCGTGCCAATGGTGTATAGGTGGTTGTTCACCACTTTATGATTGCAAAGCACCACGTTTTTTTGGTCGGAAGCATAGCTAGCCGAGGCAATTTTCACGCCTGCACCGCCAATATAATGGATGTCATTGCTCATTACAGAGCAGTTTTTGCCCCCCGTTATCGTTATCCCGTTGCCCGAACAATTGCTGATGTCGCACCCAAAAACGCCAATGCCTGTGCAGTTTGTAAGCGTGAACCCATCGCCCGCACCACCCTCAATCGCTATGTTTTTAAAACCAGTATTGCTGCAACTAATGACATTTATGCTAGGCTGTGTGGGGTCGCTTGCCACTTGTAGGTTGGCACTATCGGGCGGCCACATATACAGCATCTTCGTCCTGAAATTGATGCTCCATTCACCCGGCATACTGATTTCTTCCACCAGGTTTACAGCCCAATATGGCTCGGCGTTATTGCCATACGGACGGGTATATTTATCGCCAATACCGCCCGTTACGCCTTCTACTTGCTGCAATGTGTCGGCCGTGCTGTCTATATATTTTGTTTTAAGCACATCCACTTCCCAACCCACGCGCCATGCCCCTTCCAGAAACAATCCGCCATCATTTATAGCCTGTAACCAGTGCTTACAACGGTCATTTTTGTACATAAACGTCCCTCCTGGAACCGATTTGTTGCTCCCGTTTTCCAGCACCTTCCCCATCGTCATATTACTGTCTTTTGGGTAGCGGCTCATCGGCAGTTCGCTGCCATTATTGTAAAACCTTGGGGTAGTCATGTTGGCAACGCCAAACACATTGGGCCATACATTCATGCTCTTGAGGTTCAATGCGGCAAGGGGCATCTGCCTCACTTTTGTTTTGGCGGTACTGTCAACAATCCTATTGATAATACTATCCGGCAGGGCTTGAAAATTGCTTTGATTAAGGGTAATCAACGGCTGAAAGATGACTTTTTTAGGGTTAATGGATTGATAAATTACAGGTGCGGCGGCAGTTCTGGTACTCGTACTATCCAGCACCAATTGATTGTATATACCATCCGAAAGCCAGACGGTGCAGCTATCGTTTTTAAAGGTTTTAGCCACCAAAACAGCCCTCGCAAGACTCACTGCACTACCCAGCGAAGCACCATTGCCAGTATCCACGCCATTAGGAGCGGCATAGATGTTTATCATCTGACCTTCGGCAGAACAAATGCCATTTGCAGCAGCAATAGCAAGGATAAAACGTCTCAAAATCCTCCCAAAAATCTTATTATTGACCATATATTTTTTATGAATAAAGGTTTAGATATAGGTATTACGAAGCAATAAATTTTTTTATGAATAACACACTTTACAAAGATAAACAAACAAGCATTTTTTCTACCACATAGCCACATAAGTCACATAGAAAGTGTCATTTTAGGCTATAGACGTTTCACTTTAAGGTCACATAGTGTTGAGTATTATCTTCAATTTACTTTATTCTATATGTTCTTATGTAAACTTCCTTATTAAACTTTGTGCCTTATGTGTCTATGTGGTAATTTTTATTTTCCTTCAAACAGTTACTAAATAACTGATTCTAACCAACAATCGTTTGCTGTATAAGTTACAATTAAGTTTACCGAAAACCCTCTTTTCGCTACAACAACTCCTATAAAAGCATTCAAAACCACAAAAATAACTATTATAAAAAGCTGGGATGATGCTTTTTGTTGCAATGACTAAACTGAACTGGTCAATATGTACTTGCATATTATTATTACTGTTGGTAGTGATAAGATGTTGAAGTTTATAACCACCATTATTGGGGCATCAAATGGCATTTGTAATCTCTTAAATAGTTTAAGTTTCGAATCAAATGCCATTTGATTCGAAACTTATGGTATTATATATGCTTTTCTAAACAATCATAAGGGTACTTTTAGCACTATTGGGGCAACAAATGCCATTTGATGCCCCAATAGTGCTATTTAGGGCGTTATTAATGCCATTTGAGTTGAATCAAATGCCATTTGATTCGAAACGTATGGTAT
>Ga0164296_1002023_pt1 | contig 20648 bp, 19 predicted proteins | sample GEODES057metaG_FD_113533 | JGI IMG/M metagenome (GOLD analysis project Ga0164296, IMG submission 113533) | Dystrophic lake water microbial communities from Trout Bog Lake, Wisconsin, USA - GEODES057 metaG | ecosystem: Environmental > Aquatic > Freshwater > Lake | place: USA: Trout Bog Lake...
CAGCGACTCGACCAGCAGCGTGCTGCCGCAGCGTTGTGAGGCCAGGACCAGATACGACGAAGGGGTTTTCGCCACTCCGGAAGCCTAAGCGTTCACAGCCGTTCAATCACCCACCACCAGGCTGATGTCGTCAGCAGCGACAGTGGGACGCCGATACCGATCAGGAGGGCGACCAGGTCGGGCTCGAGGTCGTGGTCGAGTGCGATGACGCTGGCCCCCAGCATCGGCGGCATCGCCATCTCCAACATCGCCACCTTGGCCACCGGGTCCTCGGCGCTTCCGAGTGCCAGGTACATCGTGACGATTGCCGCTGGCGCCACGAGAAGCCGGAACCCCAGCCCGACGCCGAGCGCCGCGAACCGGCCTGCGATCCGGTCCGGCTGCAGCGCATAACCGACTGCCGCGAGGGCGATGGGTGTCAGGGTCCCCGCCAGCGCTCCCAGAAGTTGAGTGAGCCATGCGGGGCGGACGAAATCGTTAGTGGCCAAGGCGATCAGGATCGCCACAAAGGGCGGGAAGGTCACGATGCGGTTGGCCACCGCGCGCGGGTCGAAGTGACCCGAGCCTGCCGTCTCGGCGATGGCGATGCCGACGATGGACAGTGCCAGGTAGGAGCCGAAGAGATCGATGACGATGCCCAGCCCCAGCCACTGCGCGCCAGCGAAGGCGACGATCATCGGCAACCCGACGAACGACGTGTTTCCCCATCCCGCAACCAGGATCAGGACAGCTGCCCGCTGTCGGGACCAGCCCAACACCCGGCACACCGGGACGATCAACGCGAACGCAAGCGCGACCCCAATCCACGGCGTGGCCGCCGCCAGCCACCAGTCCGAGTGAAAAGTGAGGCCATGGACCGTATTGAGTGCGGTGGCGGGAAGCGCGATGTTGATCACCCAGCCGCCGAACACTTTGGTCGCGGTGTCGGGCAGGCGTCCGCTCAACCGCAGCACCACGCCGATGACCAGGCTGATCAGAATCAAGGAGATCTGCTGCATCGCGCCGCGCCTTTCTCGCGATCAGGGGCAGCCCGAGCGGCTGGCTCGTTCAAGCCCTTTCGGTGCCTCCTCGATCGCGGTGTGCAGAACGTCGAAGACGTGCGGGTCCCACGTCAGCGCCGTCTTCCAGTCCAGCCCGGCGGCATCGGAGACGAAGATGCTGTGCGTGTCGTCGACTGTGTAGCAGCGCCGGTGCGGCAGCACGGGGTCAGCGATGTCGACCGCCAGCGCGCTGCGTAATGCCACCAGGCCGTCATTGGGCCACACCGCCGGGTTCGCCGGGTTCGGCCCGGTGAACTTCTTCCCCCCGATCAGCGCCACCGGGATCTGGTCGAGCACGCCGGACTGGGCCTGATTCCAGCCGTCCTTGCCCATCAGGTACGCCTGGCTGACTTCGCGCCCCGAGCCCGACACCAGTCGTAGCACCTCGGCCTTGAAATTCCCCATCGCCTTCTCGCACAACTGGTCGCCGCCGCAGTCGGTCAATGCGAGGTTGTCGTTGGCGTAATCCGACAGGTAGGAGCCCTGCCATGGCGTGCCGATGGTGGTGAGCGACCGGACGTGCACCGGGGCATTGGTGGTGGACAGCACGCGAATCGCAGACCGCGCGTACAACCCGCCCATCGAGTGGGCGATCAGGTCGACGTCGCCGACACCCTTGTCGGAGTGCAGGTAGGTCAGGAACCGGGCGAGGTGTTCACCGGCGGTGTCGATGCTGCCGGTGGAGTTGACGGTCATGCTCTCCGGCAGGGTGATCGGGCAGACCCCGAACGCGCCGAAGCCCGTCTGGTCCACGACCTGGCCGCGGCCGGCCATAGCCGGGGAGGTGAACACCGTGTAGCCCTGTTTGAGCAGGTATTCGCGGATCGCGGTGTCGGTGTTGCCGGCGGCGAGCCCGGTGGCGCACGCCTGGTCGGAGGTGGTGAACGGGCTCGTCGCATCGCCGCCGGAGACGATCACCACCGTATGCGGCGCCGCGCGGGTCACAGAGGCTTTGCCACAACCCGACGGCAGAGTCGCCACCACAGTCGCCACCGCAGCCGCCATTACCGTCGCCAGCACCCGCGTCGTTCGTCTGATCACCGGTCGGCCGCCAGGATCAGCCCGCTGGTGGGTACCCCGGTCCCCGACGTGACCAGCACGTGCTCGACATGGTCGACCTGGTTGCAGGAGGTGCCGCGCACCTGGCGAACACCCTCGGTGATGCCGTTCATGCCGTGGATGTACGCCTCGCCGAGCAGCCCGCCGTTGGTGTTGATCGGCAGATCTCCGCCCAGCGAGAGCCGCTCGACGGTGGCGAAGTCCTTCGCCTCGCCTCGACCGCAGAAGCCGAGCTCCTCCAGCTGTGTGAACACGAACGGCGTGAAATGGTCGTAGATGAAAGCGGTTTGGATGTCACTGGGCCCCAGGCCGGAGTCGCGCCAGAGTTTCCGGGCGACCACCCCCATCTCGGGCAGGCCGGTGATGTCCTGGCGGTAGTAGCTGGTCATCATCTCGCCCTCGGCGGCCGCGCCCTGGGCGGCCGCGGTGATGATCGCGGGCGGCTGCCTGAGGTCCCGTGCTCGCTGCGCACTGGTCACCACCAGCGCGACACCGCCGTCGCTCTCCTGACAGCAGTCCAGCAGCCGCAGCACGGGCTCTACGATCCAGTGCGAGCTCTGGTGGTCTTCGGCGGTGATCGGCCGCTGATAGAACCAGGCGTCGGGGTTGGTGGCCGCGTGAGCGCGGTCGACGACGGCGATCGTGGCGAAGTCGGCGTTGGTGACTCCGTAGGTCGACATGTAGCGCTGGGCGTGCAACGCCACCCACGCCGCGGGAGTGAGCAGCCCGAACGGCGCGTAGGGCGCCATGAACAGCGGCGTCTGCGTGCTGGTTTGCCCGCTGCCGCCGAAGCGCCTGCCGGAGCGTTCGTTGAACGCGCGATAGCACACCACCACGTCGGCGGCGCCGGTCGCGATCGCCATCGCCGCGTGCGCCACCGTGCCCGCCGCGGCGCCGCCGCCGTGCGGCACCCGGGAGAAGAACGTCAGGTCACCGATACCGACGTTGCGGGCGACGTCGATCTCGTCGCTGGAGTCCATGGTGAAGGTGACCATTCCGTCAACGTCACCGGGGGAGAGCCCTGCGTCGTCGAGGGCGGCACTGACCGCCTCGCAGGCCAGTTGAAGCTCGCTGCGCCCAGACTCCTTGGAGAACTCCGTTTGCCCGATCCCGGCGATGGCGCGCGCGCCCGCGAGCGAGCGCGTCATGCGCCAGACCCGTCGAGCAGACTCAGGACCGCGGTGCCGACGACGTGATCGCCGAGGCTGTTGGACCCCCGGAATGCGACGTCGATGAAATTCTCGCCCCCCGACCCCTCGGTCTTGCCCGTGACATGGCCGGTGAAACGCAGGGGATCGTCAGGAAACGCCGACACCCCCAAGCGGATCGACAGCTTGGTGACCATGGCCTCCGGTCCCGCCCAGTCGGTGAGGAAGCGGGTGCACAGCCCGTTGGTGGTCAGGATGTTCATGAAGATGTTGGGTGAGCCCTGCTTGATGGCGTAGTCGCGATCGTGGTGCACCGGCATGAAGTCCCGCGACGCGAGCGCTCCGGCGATGATCACCGTTGCGGTGACGGGGATCTCGAGCGGTGTCAGCTCGTCGCCGACCTCGATGTCGGCCCATCGCAGTGTCGTGACGCGGGCGGCGGTCATCGGTTCTCCTCCCGTGGCCGGAACTGGTGCAGCACGAGGCCGTCGTCGAAGGTTTGGTAGAACACCTCGACCGGCATACCGACGGTGACGTCGGCCGGGTCGATGTCGCACAGGTTGGACACCAGCCGCACCCCCTCGGCCAGCTCCACCAGCGCCACGACGTAGGGATAGTCGAAGAACGGGAACCGCGGCTGGTGCGGAACGACGAAACTGTAAACGGTGCCGCGACCCGAGGCCTCGACCGCATCCCACTGCAGCGAGCGGCATGTCGGGCACATCGGGCGCGGTGGATTGCGCAGCGCGCCACACCCGCTACAGCGCTGGATGAGTAGCCGGTGCTCGCGCAGCCCGGTCCAGAAGAACTCGGTGTCCGGGCTGATCGCCGGTGCGAGTCGGGACGCCATCAGCGCGCCGGCTTGAATCGCAGCACCCGGAATCGCTGGCGCCCGAGGACCTCGCCATGCTGATCGGTGTAGGTGCTCACCCAGGTGAAAAAGTACCCGGTCCCCAGGGCCGTCTTCTTCTCGTCGGAGACCTCCTCGAACACCGACGTCGAGCTGATGACGTCGCCGAGCCGGGGATAGCGCTCGATCTCGAACTCCGAGTTGGTCGCCACGATGCTGGTGTAGCCCGCTTCCTCGAGGAAAGCCACCGGGTTTTCGCCGGTGTCGACCGGCACTCCGCCGCGTTCCCGGATTCCCTCCAGTGTGGGCGCCGGCATCGTCCAGGTTTGGAGCATGACCGGCGGCGACACGATACCGCCGAAGCGCGACTGCGCCGCGAACTCCGGGTCGAGGTACGCGGGGTTCATGTCGTCGAGCGCGTGCGCCCAGTGGCGGATCATCGGCTGGTTCACCGGATCCGGGGCCACCGAGGGCTGTCCCGTTCCACCGGTGGGCTGGCCGACCAGCGCCCGGAGCTTGTCGCGGAATTCGGTTTCTGGATCGCTCACGCGCCGGATCCTCCTGACTGGTCCGTATCGAACGCCGTGCCGAAAACGCACGGCGAGCCTAGCAGTACCCTGCTCACGTGCTGCTGGCTTCGCTGGACCCCTCCGCCTCCGACATCGCCGACGCGGTGCGCATCGAAGGCACGGTGCTGAGCCGTAGCGACATGGTCGGCGCTGCAACCTCGGTCGCCGAACGGATCGCCGGCGCACAGCGGGTCGCGATTTTGGCCACCCCTACGCCGGCGACCGTGCTCGCCGTCACGGGCTGCCTGATCGCCGGGGTGCCGTTCGTCCCGGTGCCCGCCGACGTCGGCGCCGCCGAACGGCGCCACATCATCACCGATTCCGCCGCGCAGGTCTGGCTCGGTGCCGCTCCCGGCGACGACCCCGGGTCCGACGTGCTGCCGCACATCCCGGTGCGACTGCATGCCAGGTCCTGGCACCGCTATGCCGAGCCGCCACCTGAGGCGACCGCGATGATCATTTACACCTCCGGAACCACCGGCCTGCCGAAGGGCGTCGTGCTCAGCCGTCGCGCGATCGCCGCTGACCTCGACGCGCTGGCCGAGGCCTGGCAGTGGACCGCCGACGACGTCCTGGTCCACGGATTGCCTTTGTTTCACGTCCACGGGCTGGTGCTCGGCCTGCTCGGGTCACTACGGGTCGGAAATCGCTTCGTGCACACCGGGAAACCGACTGCGGCCGGCTACGCACACGCTTCGTCGGAGTTCGGCGGCACCCTGTTTTTCGGCGTGCCGACGGTATGGTCGCGGGTCGTGGCCGACGCCTCGGCTGCGCGCTCGCTGCGCTCGGCCCGACTGCTGGTCTCGGGAAGCGCGCCCCTTCCGGTGCCGGTGTTCGACAGGCTGGCCGCGCTGACCGGTAACCGGCCAGTCGAACGGTACGGAACATCGGAGTCGCTGATCACCCTCTCGACGCGCGCCGACGGCGAACGGCGCCCCGGATCGGTGGGCGTGCCGCTGGCCGGGGTCCAGACCAGGTTGGTGGACGATACCGACGGCCCCGTTGCGCACGACGGCGAGACGGTGGGAAAGCTCCTCGTTCGCACGCCGACGATGTTCGACGGCTACCTCAACCTCCCCGACGCCACTGCTGCGGCCTTCCACGCCGATGGCTGGTACCGCACCGGCGATGTCGCGACCATCGACGACGGCGGGATGCACCGCATCGTGGGGCGGGAGTCCGTCGATCTGATCAAGTCCGGCGGGTACCGCATCGGCGCGGGCGAGATTGAGACGGCGCTGCTCGGGCACCCCGGTGTGGACGAGGTGGCCGTCGTCGGATTACCCGACGCGGATCTTGGCCAGCGGATCGTCGCATTCGTCGTCGGCGCGGCCGCGCCGCAGGCTCTGATCGACTTCGTTGCGCGCGAACTCTCCGTGCACAAGCGGCCCCGCGAGGTGCGCATCGTCGACGCGCTGCCCCGCAACGCGATGGGCAAGGTGCTCAAGAAGCAGCTGATGTCCGACGGCTGAGCAGCCGGGCGGCCGCTCAGCCGGCCGCGAGCGTGCACAGATGCACGCCCGACCCGGTGTGTCGGTGCGCAGACACGCACGGTCGCGGGCAAGTCAGTTGGCGTGCAGGTCCTCGTTGAGCGCGATGCCCCGGCCGTCGCGCGAGACCACCTCGACGACCCCGGTCACCGAATTGCGGCGGAACAGAAGGTTGTTGGCGCCGGACAACTCGCGCGCCTTGACCGCCGTCCCGTCGGCCATCGTCACCTTGGTGCCCGCGGTGACGTACAGGCCCGCTTCGACGATGCAGTCGTCGCCGAGTGAGATGCCCACCCCGGCGTTGGCCCCCAGCAGGCACCGTTGCCCGATCGAGATCACCTCGGTTCCGCCGCCGGACAGCGTGCCCATGATCGATGCCCCGCCGCCGATGTCCGAGCCGTCGCCCACCACCACGCCCGCGGAGATGCGGCCCTCCACCATCGAGGCGCCCAGCGTGCCGGCGTTGAAGTTGACGAAACCCTCGTGCATCACCGTCGTTCCCGGCGCGAGGTGGGCGCCCAGTCGGACCCGGTCGGCGTCGGCGATGCGCACCCCCGCGGGGACGACGTAGTCGACCATCCGCGGGAACTTGTCCACCCCGTAAACGGTGACCTGCCCGCGGCGACGCAGCCGCGCCCGCACCGACTCGAAGCCATCGACCGCGCAGGGCCCGTGGTTGGTCCACACAACGTTCGCCAGGATTCCGAACAAGCCGCCGGCGTTCAGACCGTGGGGCGCCACCAGGCGATGCGACAGTAAATGCAGCCGTAGGTAGGCGTCATAGGCGTCGGCGGCGACATCTCCGAGGGAGCCGATGACCGCCCGTACGGCGACCGTCTCGGTGCCGCGGTCGTCGTCGCGGCCGATCAGCGCGGCCAGCTCCGCGGGCGCATCGGTCGTCGGCAGCCGCGACGTCGTCCCGGTCTCCGATGGGATCAGGTCGGTGAGTTCCGGCGCGGGGTACCACACGTCGAGAACCGATCCGTCAGCGGCCAGCGTCGCCAGCCCGACACCCACAGCACCAGTCACGGCGGTCAGGGTACTTGCCCGACCGGGCGGAGGGTCCCCCCGGCCTGCGGCGGGGTGCCGCTGGGCAGAATGGAACCGTGCTGGACTTGCGCGGGGATCCGATCGAGTTGACCGCGGCTCTTGTCGACATCCCGAGTGAATCGCGGAGCGAGGCGCGCATCGCCGACGAGGTGGAGGCCGCGCTGCGCGCCCAGACGTCCGGTTTCGAGGTTGTCCGCAACGGCGACGCCGTGCTGGCGCGCACGTCGGGAGGCCGGCCGTCGCGGGTGCTCCTGGCAGGGCATCTGGACACTGTTCCCGCAGCCGGAAACCTGCCCTGCCGCCGGGAGAACGGGGAGCTGCACGGGTGCGGCACCGCGGACATGAAATCCGGCCTCGCGGTGTTCCTGCATCTGGCCGCCACAGTGTCCGAGCCGGTCCATGACCTGACGCTGGTTCTCTATGACTGCGAGGAAGTCGATTCCGCGGCAAACGGTTTGGGCCGCATCGAACGTGAGCTGCCCGATTGGCTGGCCGCCGATGTGGCCATCCTCGGCGAGCCCACCGCGGGCTTCATCGAAGCCGGCTGCCAGGGCACGCTGCGCGTGGTGGTCGGCGCCGGCGGCACCCGTGCGCATTCGGCGCGGTCCTGGCTGGGCGACAACGCGATCCACAAGCTCGGTGCGGTGCTCGACCGGCTCGCCGGGTACGTCCCGCGCACCGTCGACATCGACGGGTGCGTGTACCGCGAGGGGTTGTCAGCGGTGCGCATCGACGGCGGTGTGGCGGGCAACGTCATTCCCGACGCCGCGTCGGTGACCGTCAACTACCGCTTCGCCCCCGACCGGTCGGTTGACGCGGCGCTGCGTCACGTCAACGAGGTGTTCGCCGGGCTCGACGTGCGGATCGAGATGACCGACGCCGCGGCCGGAGCGCTGCCAGGCCTGGCGCAGCCCGCGGCCGGGGCCTTGGTTGAGGCCGCCGGCGGGCAGGTGCGCGCCAAGTATGGCTGGACCGACGTGTCGCGGTTCGCCGCCCGCGGCATGACGGCGGTCAACTACGGGCCCGGCGACCCGAACCTGGCCCATTGCAGCGACGAGCGGGTCGCCACCGCGGCGATCACCGATGCGACGGACATGTTGCGCCGCTACCTGAGCGGCTAGCCGGCCCGCCCGGCTTGCGCCGCGGCGTCGGCCGCCGCCGCATGCATCCCGACCGCCGTCAGGTCGTTCGACACCACCAGCAGCGCCGCGCCGTCACGGGCCGTCAGGGCGCGCGCATGGGCCAGGGCGAGCCGCCCGGCGGCGCAGTCGATCTCGGCGCAGAGCCGGGCCAGGGGATCGGCGGCGCGGATGTCCCCGAGGCAGACGGCCTCGTGCCAGGCGCGCAGCGCCACGGCGGACTGCCCGCCGCGTTCGGCCATACGCGCGGCGTCGCGCGCAGCCGCCACCGCGCCCGGTTCGTCGTGCACCGACGCCAGGCGCCAGGCCCGCGCCACGCCGAGCTCGGGAGCGAACAACGCCGACTTCGTTCCGTGTCGGGACTCGGCGCGCCGCAGGGCTTTTGCCGATCCGGGTATGTCGCCCTGCCGAGCCAGTGCGGTCGCCATCAGCATCAGCGACAGGGGTCCCCACGAGTACCCGGTCCTTTCCAGGGCGGCGGCCGCCGGATCGAGCAACGCCGCAGCCCGGTCGAATTCCCCGCCCGCCATCAGCACGTGAGCCAGCAGCACCTCGCCGATCGCGCGGCCAGGTTGTTGCAATTCGGCGAAGTCCGTGTACTGCGTGGCGATGTCGCGCGCCTCGTCAAGCCTGGCCGCCATCAGCAGTGCGCTGGTCCGGGCCAGCCCGGCAGTGAAGCGCAACAGCCCGGGATGTTGGGCGGCGACGGCGCGCTGCGCGAGGGGCTCGACCTCGTCGAGACGGCCCTGCCGCGCCGCACACAAGGCGGCCGCGCTGGCCGCCCAGGCCACCGCCTGGTCGTCCGCCGCCGGCGATGCCAGCACGTCGGTGGCGACTTTGACGGCGTGCCCAACATTGCCGGCGTTCATCGCGAATGTCGCACTGAGTGCATCCAGGGTCGTACGCGCGGCGGCATCGGTGACGCGGCCGCGGACGGTACGCAGGAACGCGGTGGCCCGCTCGGGCTCGCTGAGCATCCAGAACTGGTTTGCCGCGCGCAGCATCGCCCAGTCCATCAGCGCCGATTCGGCGAGTGCGGTCGAGTCGACGGCATCCAACACCGCGTCGGCCTCGCGGCCCCGCCCCTGCCACCCCAGGGCGTTCGCCAGCGCGAGCCGCGCCGCGAGTCCGCCGGACCGATCCAGGGCCGCGCGTGCCAGCCGTTCACCGAGAGCGAGGTCGCCCAGGTGCAGCGCCTGTTGCGCCGCGGCGACGACCTCCGCTGCCGGTTGCGGGGAATCGCTGTCCAGTGCCAGAGAGGCCAGCCGCAGCCGGTCGCTCAGGTGCTCCGAGGGCTGCTGCGACAGCAGGCCGACCAGGTCGGTGCGCAGTCGTCGCTCCTCGTCGGGGCCCAGCGCGGCGCGTGCCCGTTCGGCGAACAATGGATGCGCGGTGTAGACAACGGGGTCGCTCCCTCGGCCGCCGCGCAGCCGAGTCTCAGCGGCGCCCCAATTCACCGCCTCCTGCACCGCACCGTCGCCGGCAAGTGTGGTCAGATCGGCCAACGACAGCGGCTCGGCGACCGCGAGATAGTTCAGCACCGAGCGCCCCGGAGCCGGCAATCCGGCGATGAACGCGTCGACCTTGGCGGGCTCCGAGCGCCCCGAGGTTTCAGCCGGATCGGTGGTCCCTTCCGGCTGGTCGACGTCGACGCGTTCAAGGAGCCCATCAGTCCACAGGGCGGCGATCGCGCCGGGCGCCGCTTCCGCGCGGGCGGTGACGATCATCCGCGCCGTGCCCGCGAGGGCCAACTGGTATGCCGCCAACTGATACACCAGCGTGGCCGACAGGATGTCCAGTTCGTGGGCGTCGTCAACGATCAGCAGCAGATCGTCCGGCCCATCGGAGCCCAGCGAGGCCCGAGCCGCCTGAAGCAACGCGGCCGGCTTGCCGACGTCGGCGATCTCCACCAGGTGGCTGAAGGCCCCGAACGGGATCGCGCGTTCGGTGGGGGTGCCGGTGACCCAGCGGGTCACCGTCGCCGGTTGCCGCCGGGCGAGGTTCTCCGCGGCCACCCTGGCCAGGGTGGATTTGCCGACGCCGTCGGGTCCGAGCACGACGCAGCCGCGTCCGGTGGCCAGCGCGGCCTCCAGACGTTCCAGAGCTGCCGCATGCTCGGGCACGTCCCATCGAATCGGCACCCGCCGGAGTTTATGCCTGAATTCCCTGACCCCGGTGCGCCTGGTCTACCTTTGGCGGTTATGGGGCAGGGCGGCGATTCCGGCGGCGGTCGGACGGTGTGCGTGTACTGCGCGTCCGGGCCCCGCGACCCCGAGTTGCTGGCCCTGGCCACTGAACTCGGCGAGGGTATCGCCGACCGCGGCTGGACCGTGGTGTCGGGCGGCGGCCGCGTCTCGGCGATGGGAGCGCTGGCCAGTGCGGCACGGTCCCGCGGGGGCCGCACCGTCGGGGTGATCCCTCAGATCCTGATGCGCCGCGAGATCGCCGACTCCGATGCCGACGAGTTGATCGTCAGCGAGACGATGGGGGAACGCAAGCGGGTGATGGAGGACCGCGCCGATGCGTTCATCGTGCTGCCCGGCGGAGTCGGCACCCTCGACGAGTTGCTCGACGCCTGGACCGCCGGTTACCTCGGCCTGCACAGCAAGCCCATCGTGGTGCTGGACCCCTTCGGTCACTATGAAGGCCTCTGGCTCTGGTTGCACGGGCTGGCCGACCGCGGCTACGTCTCGCAAGCGGCGATGGACCGGGTGGTGCTGGTCGACGAGGTGAGTGCTGCGCTGCGGGCATGCGCACCCCAGGAAGCCGATCACTAAGCTGGTCGTCGTGGCCGACCACGACGGGAGAGCGCCCAGCGCGGTCGGTCTGGCCGCGCTGGCGGCGCAGGTGCCGCAGGTACTGGCGGACCTGCCGGTAATCGTGCAGGGGGCCCGGACCGGGTTACTGGCCAGGCCCAACTCGAAGACGTCGATCGGTGCGGTGTTCCAGGAACGGGCCGCCCGTTACGGCGACCGCATCTTTCTACGGTTCGGCGACCAGGAACTGACCTACCGCGACGCCAATGCGGCCGCCAACAGGTACGCCTCGGTGCTCGCCGCGCGGGGCGTCGGTGCCGGCGATGTCGTCGGGATCATGCTGCGCAACTCGCCCACCGCGGTGCTGGCGATGCTCGCCGCGGTCAAATGTGGTGCCGTCGCCGGCATGATCAACCACCATCAGCGCGGCGAGGTGTTGGCGCACAGCCTCGGGCTGTTGGACGCCAGGGTGCTGATCGCGGAGGCCGACTTCGTCGATGCCGTCACCGACTGCGGCGCATCGAGCGCCAGCGCGATCCTGACCGTCGACGAATTGGAGCGCGTGGCCGTGAGCGCGCCGGCGTCCAACCCGGCGTCGGCGTCGGCCGTGTCGGCCGGGGATACGGCGTTCTACATTTTCACCTCCGGCACCACCGGTTTCCCCAAGGCCAGCGTCATGACCCACCTGCGTTGGCTCAAGGCGCTCGCCGCATTCGGCGGGCTCGGGCTGCGGCTGAAAGGCAGCGACACCCTGTACAGCTGCCTGCCGCTATATCACAACAACGCGCTGACGGTGGCCTTGTCGGCGGTGATCAATTCCGGGGCGACTCTGGCGCTCGGCACGTCGTTCTCGGCGTCGCGGTTCTGGGACGAAGTGATCGCCGCCGACGCCACGGCGTTCATCTACATCGGGGAGGTCTGCCGGTACCTGCTCAACCAGCCGCCCAAGCCGACGGACCGCGCGCACCGAGTCCGCGTGGTCGCCGGCAACGGGCTGCGACCCGAGATCTGGGACGAGTTCACCGCCCGGTTCGGCATCGCGCGGGTGTGCGAATTCTATGCCTCCAGCGAAGGCAACGCCGCGTTCATCAACGTCTTCAATGTGCCCCGCAGTACCGGGGTGTTCCCGGGCCCGTTGGCCTACGTCGACTACGACCCCGACACCGGGAGCCCTCTGCGCGACGACAGCGGCCGGGTGCGACGGGTGCCCGCCGGTGAGCCCGGACTGTTGCTGAGCCCCGTCAATCGATTGCAGCCGTTCGACGGCTACACCGACGAGGACTCCAGCGAAAGAAAGTTGGTGCGCAACGCATTCCGTGAGGGGGACTGCTGGTTCAACTCGGGAGACGTGATGCGCCCGCAGGGACTGGGGCATGCCGCGTTCGTCGACCGGCTTGGCGACACGTTCCGGTGGAAGGGCGAGAACGTCGCTACAACGCAAGTCGAGGCGGCACTCGCCTCCGACGACGCTGTCGAGCAGTGCACCGTGTTCGGGGTGGAGATTCCCCGCACCGGCGGCCGCGCCGGCATGGCGGCGATCACGCTGCGTGACGGCGCGTCGTTCGACGGCCAGTCCCTGGCGCGGGCCGTCTACGCCCAACTCCCGCCCTACGCGATGCCGCTGTTCGTGCGGGTGGTGACCGAGTTGGCGCAGACCACGACGTACAAGAGCCGGAAGGTGGAGTTGCGCGAGCAGGCGTACGGCGCCGACGTGGCGGACCCGCTGTACGTGCTGGCCGGACGTGACGCCGGCTACGTGCCGTATTACGCCGACTACCCCGACGAGGTCGCGTCGGGTCAGCGGCCCTCGTGGTGACCAGGCACCATGGAGGGGTGCAGTCCACCCTGTGCGGCCGTCCGGTCGCAGGAGATCGCTCCCTGATCATGGCGATCATCAACCGCACCCCGGACTCGTTCTACGACAAGGGCGCGACGTTCACCGACGAGGCCGCCCGCGCCGCCGTGCACCGGGCGGTCGCCGAGGGTGCCGACGTCATCGACGTGGGCGGCGTGAAAGCCGGGCCCGGCGAGGTTGTCGACGCCGACATGGAGATCGCCAGGCTGGTGCCGTTCATCGAGTGGCTACGCGGTGCCTACCCCGACCAGGTGATCAGTGCCGACACGTGGCGCTCAGAGGTGGCTCGGGTGGCCTGCGCGGCGGGGGCGGACATCATCAACGACACCTGGGCCGGTATCGACCCCGACCTCGCCGGGGTCGCCGCGGAGTGCGACGCCGGCCTGGTGTGCTCGCACACCGGCGGCGCGCAGCCGCGCACGCGCCCGTTCCGGGTGACCTACGGGACCACGACCCGCGGCATGGTCGACGACGTCATCCGCCAGGTCACGACCGCGGCAGAACGCGCGGTCGCCGCTGGCGTGGCCCGCGACCGGGTGCTCATAGATCCGACGCACGACTTCGGCAAGAACACCTTCCACGGGTTGGTGATCCTTCGCCACGTGCGCGATCTGGTGGACACCGGGTGGCCGGTGCTCATGGCGTTGAGCAACAAGGACTTCGTCGGGGAGACTTTGGGCGTTGAATTGACCGAACGACTCGAGGGGACGCTGGCCGCCACCGCGCTCGCGGCGGCAGACGGTGCCCGGATGTTCCGAGTGCACCAGGTCGCCGCCACCCGCCGGGTGCTGGAGATGGTGGCCTCGATCCAGGGCACACGCCCCCCGACGCGCACGGTGAGGGGACTCGCATGACGGCATCGGAGCTGTTCGCCGAGGATCTGGCCTCCGGCGGCGTCCACGCCGCCCGCCCCGGCGACACCTGGTTGCCCGGCGGCACCTGGAAACGTCCTGCGTGGACCCTCGCCGACCTTCGCGCCGCCAAGGACGGACGGACGATCTCGGTGGTGCTGCCGGCGCTCGATGAGCAGGACACCATCGCGGCGGTGGTAGACAGCATCTCGCCGCTGGTAGACGGATTGGTTGACGAACTCATCGTGCTGGACTCCGGCTCCACCGACGAGACCGGGATCCGCGCCGGCGCCGCCGGTGCCCGCGTCGTCAGCCGCGAGCAGGCGCTTCCCGAGGTCCCGATCCGGCCCGGAAAGGGCGAGGCGTTGTGGCGCTCCCTGGCGGCCACCAGCGGCGACATCGTGGTGTTCATCGACTCGGACCTGATCGGTCCGGACCCGATGTTCGTGCCCTGGCTGGTGGCTCCGCTGCTGACTGGTGACGGGTTGCACCTGGTCAAAAGTTTCTACCGGCGGCCCCTGGCCGTCGGCGACGCGAGTGGCGGCGCTGGGGCCACCGGCGGCGGCCGGGTCACCGAGCTGGTGGCGCGGCCGTTGCTGGCGGCGTTGCGGCCCGAGCTGAGCTGCATGCTGCAGCCCCTGGGCGGGGAATACGCAGCCACCCGTGAACTGCTGACGTCGCTGCCGTTCGCGCCCGGATACGGCGTGGAGATCGGCCTGCTCGTGGATACCTTCGACCGGCTGGGCCTGGACGCGATCGCCCAGGTCAACCTCGGCGTCCGCGCCCACCGCAACCGGCCGCTCTCCGAACTGGGCGCGATGAGCCGCCAGGTGATCGCAACCTTGCTGTCGCGGTGCGGCATACCCGACTCCGGGATCGGGTTGACCCAGTTCCTCGCCGACGGTCCCCACACCTCCCCCGTGTCTCTGGTGGACCGGCCGCCCATGCAGGGGCTGCAACCGGCATAGGGCACTATCGAGTCCGTGGCGTTGGTCTTGCTGTACCTGGTGGTGCTGGTGCTGGTGGCGATCGTGCTGTTCGGCGCTGCCAGCGTGCTGTTCGGCCGCGGCGAACAGCTGCCGCCCCTGCCGCGGGGCACGACGGCCACCGTCCTGCCCGCCTATGGCGTGACCGGCGCCGATGTGGATGCCGTCAAGTTCACCCAGGCGCTGCGCGGGTATAAAACCAGCGAAGTGGACTGGGTGCTCGACCGGCTCGCCCGCGAGCTTGAGGCGCTGCGCGGCCAGCTCGGCCAGTCCCAGCCCGTCGACCCGATGGAACCTGACGACCGGAAGGGCCGTCAGGAACAGGTGTGAACGACATGCGCGGCCCGGGGCCAGTTCGCTGCGGCTGGGCCACCCGGCAGCAGGGTCCAGACTTCGAGATTTACCGCGACTACCACGACCAGGAGTGGGGTCGTCCGGTGCGCGATCCGGTGGCCCTGTTCGAGCGGTTGAGCCTCGAGGCCTTCCAAAGCGGCCTGTCGTGGCTGGTCATCCTGCGAAAACGGGAAAATTTCCGGCGCGCCTTCGCGGGGTTCGACGTCGAGACGGTCGCCGGCTACTCCGACGCCGACGTGCAGGCCCTGATGGCCGACCAGGGCATCGTCCGAAACCGCGCGAAGATCGAGGCGACGATCGCCAACGCGCGCGTGGCCGCCGACCTCGGGTCCGCGGCGGCGCTGTCTGACCTGCTGTGGTCCTTCGCTCCGCCTCAGCGGCCCCGGCCGGTCACGGCCTCCGAAATCCCCTCGGCTACCGCGGAATCGAAGGCGATGGCGCGCGAATTGAAGCGGCGCGGGTTTCGCTTCGTCGGGCCGACCACCGCCTACGCGCTGATGCAGGCGACCGGCATGGTGGACGACCACATCCGCGACTGCTGGGTGCCGCCAAGCGCGGCCTGACGGCTCCCGCAGGCCTCAGAAGCGGGTCTTTGTCCCGCCGGGTACACCGATAGGGAACAATGGGGGGGTGATGCTCGAAGCTGGAGGGAGCGCTCGATGGCGGCGATGAAGCCCCGGACCGGAGACGGTCCGTTGGAAGCGACCAAGGAGGGGCGCGGCATCGTGATGCGGGTACCGCTGGAGGGAGGCGGTCGGCTTGTCGTCGAACTCACGCCCGCCGAAGCGGCCGCGCTCGGTGACGAACTCAAGGCCGTCACCAGCTAGCGCCGCGGGTCAGGCGCCGACTCCCCGGTAGATCTCCAGGGTCTGCTCGGCGACTCCGGACCACGAGAAGTACTCAATGCAGCGCTCGCGACCAGCCGCGCCGTAGCGCGATGCCCTCTCGCTGTCGGCGATCAGCTCGTTGACCGCGCCGGCCAGCCCCGCCTGGTATGCGACCGGATCGTCGGCGTCGTAGTGCACCAGCGTCCCGTTGACGCCGTCGACGACCACCTCCGGAATCCCGCCGACGTCGGAGGCGACAACCGCCGTCGCACAGGCCATGGCTTCCAGGTTCACGATGCCCAGAGGCTCATACACCGACGGGCAGACGAAAACGGTTGCCGCGGTCAGGAGTTCGCGGAGGTCACCGATAGGAAGCATCTCCCTGATCCAGAACACCCCGCTGCGGTGACTGGCCAGCTCGGCAACCGCCCCCCGGATCTCGTCGGCGAGTTCAGGGGTGTCGGGGGCCCCGGCGCACAGCACCAACTGCGCGTCAGGGCTGAACCGGTGCGCGGCCGCCACCAGGTGGGCGACCCCCTTCTGTCGGGTGATACGTCCGACGAACGCCACGATCGGCCGGCCCGGATCGACCCCCAATTCGGCCAGCAGGGAACCGGATCGCGCCGCCCCGGTGGGACGCCACACATCGGTGTCGATCCCGTTGCGGATGACGTGAACCCGGCCCGGATCCAGCGTGGGGTAGACCCGCAGGATGTCCTCTCGCATCGCGGAGCTGACCGCGATCACGGCGTGAGCGGCCAGCACCGCGGTGCGCTCCACCCACGTCGAGACCCGGTAGCCGCCGCCGAGCTGTTCGGCCTTCCACGGGCGCAGCGGTTCAAGGGAATGCGCGGTCACGACGTGAGGGATGTCGTACAGCAACGCGGTCAGATGGCCGGCGAGGCCGGTGTACCAGGTGTGTGAGTGCACCACGGTGGCCGCCGACGCGGCGTTGGCCATCATCAGATCCGCCGACACCGTCGACAGAGCCGCGTTGGCGCCCTGCAACCGTGGATCGGGCTGGTGGGCGACAACACGTTCGGCTCCCGGTCGTGGCGCGCCCATGCAGTGCACGTCGACCTGGCACAGGCGGCTGAGCTGGGCCACCAATTCGGTGACATGGACTCCCGCTCCTCCGTAGACCTCGGGTGGATACTCCCGCGTCATCATCGCCACCCGCATACCCCGCACGGTAGTTTGGGGTTCCGGCGGCTGGCGACTCGGGCGCACCCCCGCGCGTTCACCCTGGCAGTGGTTCCCGGTGGGCGTTAGGTTGAGACCATGAGGGAAGCGCCACACGTGCTGGGCATAGTCCTGGCCGGCGGTGAGGGCAAGCGGCTGTATCCGCTGACGGCGGACCGGGCCAAGCCCGCGGTTCCCTTCGGCGGTGCCTATCGGCTGATCGACTTCGTGCTGTCCAACCTCGTCAACGCCCGCTATCTGAGGATCTGCGTTCTCACGCAATACAAGTCGCACTCACTTGACCGTCATATTTCGCAGAACTGGCGGCTGTCCGGGCTGGCCGGCGAGTACATCACCCCGGTGCCGGCGCAACAGCGACTCGGCCCGCGCTGGTATACCGGGTCCGCCGACGCGATCTACCAATCGCTCAATCTGATCTACGACGAAGACCCCGAGTACATCGTCGTTTTCGGTGCCGATCACGTGTACCGCATGGACCCGGAGCAAATGCTCCGGTTCCACATCGACAGCGGCGCCGGCGCGACCGTGGCCGGTATCCGGGTCCCGCGCAGCGAGGCCAACGCTTTCGGGTGCATCGAGGCTGACGATTCCGGGTGCGTCCGGAGGTTCGCGGAGAAGCCGTTGGATCCCCCGGCGATCCCCGGCGACCCCGAGTCGACGTTCGTGTCGATGGGTAACTACATCTTCACCACCAAGGTCCTCATCGACGCGATCCGCGCCGACGCCGACGACGACCAGTCCGACCACGACATGGGCGGTGACATCATGCCGCGCCTGGTGAACGACGGACTGGCCGCGGTGTACGACTTCCACGACAACGAGGTGCCCGGCGCCACCGAACGGGACCGGGGCTACTGGCGTGACGTCGGCACACTGGACGCGTTCTATGACGCACACATGGACCTCGTATCGGTACACCCGGTGTTCAACCTCTACAACAAGCGCTGGCCGATCCGCGGGGAGTCGGAGAACCTGGCGCCGGCGCAGATCGTCAACGGCGGCTCCGCACAGGAGTCCATGGCGGGGGCGGGCAGCATCATCTCGGCGGCCTCAGTGCGTAACTCGGTGCTGTCGTCCAGCGTCGTGATCGATGACGGCGCGATCGTGGAGGGCAGCGTGATCATGCCGGGCGCGCGCGTCGGCCGCGGCGCCGTGGTGCGCCACGCGATCCTGGACAAAAACGTCGTCGTGGGGCCGGGAGAGATGGTCGGGGTTGACCTGGAGAAGGACCGGGAGCGGTTCATGATCAGCCCGGGCGGGGTGGTCGCGGTGGGCAAGGGCGTCTGGATTTAGGCACGCCCAGCCGCGCTTGGAGACTAGTCGCGGACCGCGGCGAGCAAGCCGTCGCCGAGTGGCACCAGCGCTGGCGTGAGTCGCCCGTCCTCCGCGATGAGCCGGGCCGCCTCCCGCACCGCCACCACCTCGGGTGCGCGCGCCGCGGGATCGTTGGCCCGTCCACCCAGCGCCGCCCGGTGCACCACGATGACTCCGCCGGTGCGCAGCAGTCGCACGCCCTCCACCACGTACCCGGGCAGGTCGATCGGATCGGCGTCGATGAACACCAGGTCGTAGGAGCCGTCGGCGAGCCGGGTGAGGACCTCTTGAGCCCGGCCGCCGATCAGGCGGGTCCGCGAGGGCCCGATCCCAGCCTCGGTGAACGCCTCCTTGGCCAGGCGCTGGTACTCGGGCTCGATGTCGATCGTCGTCAACACGCCGTCGTCGCTCATGCCCGACAGCAGCCACAACCCGCTCACACCCGCGCCGGTGCCGACCTCAGCGACGGCCTTGCCGCCGCTGAGCCGGGTCAGCAGGCTCAGGAGCGCACCCACGGCCGGGGTGACCGGGGTTGCACCGATCTCCACGGCCCGCTCGCGCGCACCCGCCAGGATCGCGTCCTCGGAGATCGATGCCTCAGCGTGCGCCGCGAGGGCCTCTGCCTGGCTGGGAGCCCGACTCGGGGCCGCGGCGGCGTGGGGTTCTGCGTCGGTGCCGTCCACGTCCCGCAGCGTATTCCAATTCGCGGCGTAGTTTGTCAGGCGCGCCTGACCGGCGGCCTCGGTTACGATCCCGAGCAGACGCCCGGACCCGAGGAGCCCACCAGATGAGCCAGCCGACCGTTGCCGAGTACACCTTGCGCCGCCTGTCCGAGCTGGGTATCGACAAGGTATTCGGAGTACCCGGCGACTACGCCTTTTCGGTCGACGACGCCGTCGAGCAGGTCGCCGGATTGGACTGGGTGGGGTGTGCCAACGAGCTCAACGCGGCCTACGCCGCCGACGGCTACGCCCGCATCCGTGGCGCGGCGATCCTGTCCACCACCTACGGGGTGGGGGAACTCTCGGCGCTGAACGGGGTGATGGGTAGCCGGGCCCACCGGTTGCCGGTGTTCCACATCGTGGGGATGCCCAGCGAACGTATCCAGCGACTGAGGCTGATCACGCACCACAACTTGGGTGACACCCGCTACGACCGGTTCCAGTCGATCTCCGGGGCGGCGGCGTGCGTGTCGGCGGTGCTGACGCCGGACAACTGCATCGACGAGCTGGAGCGCGTCATCCGCGAGGCGCTGCGCCAGGCGATGCCCGCCTACATCGTCATCTCCGAGGTGCACGGGATCATGCCGGTGATCGGCACACCCGTTACCGGTCGGCCGATCGGCCAGATCAAACGGCAGCGCAGCAACGACGCGGAGTTGCGGGCGGCCGTCGCGGCGATCACGACCAAGCTGTCGGCCGCACAGAACCCCGTCGCGCTGATCACCACCACGACAAGCCGCTACGGCGTGGCCGACCGGGCCGCCGCGCTGATTGCCAAAACGGGACTGCCGGTGGCGATCACCTCCTACGACAAGGGCGTGATCGACGAGTCGATTCCGCAGTACCTGGGTCTCTACTGCGCCGAGAGCTCCCGGCCGCCGGCGGTGCGCGAGGCCGTGGAGGGCGCTGACCTGATCCTGGATATCGGCGGGGTGATGCTGACCGAACTCAACACCGGACTGTGGGGCGCCGAACTCCAAACCAGCCGGGCGGTGTGCATCCACGACAACTGGGTGCGCATCGGCGAGAACATCTTTGTGAACGTGGCGATCGACGACGTGCTGGAGGCGCTGGTCGCCGAGGCGGGCCCGTGCCGGGCGGCGGAGGTCCCTGCTGGTGAGCTGCTGCCGATGAGCGGCTCATCGGGCGACCCGACGTCCTCGGAGAACTTCTACCCGCGGTTGCAGCGGCAACTCAAGGCCGGCGACACGCTGGTGATCGAGACCGGCACCTGCATGTTCCACCTCAACGGGATGCGCCTGCCCGCCGGGGTCGGCGCCGAGGAGCAGGGTCTGTGGGGGTCGATCGGCTGGGCGACTCCTGCCACGCTCGGTGTGGCACTGGCGAAAACCTCCGGCCGCACCTGGTTGGTCACTGGTGACGGGTCCCACCAGTTGACCCTCAACGAACTCGGGGTGATGGCCCGCTACGGCGC
>Ga0164296_1002025_pt1 | contig 20633 bp, 26 predicted proteins | sample GEODES057metaG_FD_113533 | JGI IMG/M metagenome (GOLD analysis project Ga0164296, IMG submission 113533) | Dystrophic lake water microbial communities from Trout Bog Lake, Wisconsin, USA - GEODES057 metaG | ecosystem: Environmental > Aquatic > Freshwater > Lake | place: USA: Trout Bog Lake...
ACAGTTTCTCAGCAAACAACATCAACAACTAATGATACATTTCAAGTAGTAGCAACACAGACTGCTGGTACAGGTGAAACAATCACCAATGCTGGCTTATTTGACGCTTCTACTTCTGGTAATTTGTTTGTTAAAGGCGACTTTACTGGTATTGCTTTAAATAGCGGTGACAGTATTGCTTTTACATTCAAAGTTCAATTTAGTTAATAAAGGCATTAAATGGCTCTCGTTCTAGCTGATAGAGTAAAAGAATCGTGTACTAGTCCTGGTACTGGTACAGTTACGCTCTTAGGAGCGCAAACAGAATATCAATCTTTTTCGGCTGGAGTTGGAGCCAACAACACGACCTACTATGTTATCGCTGACCAATCTGGTGCTAACTGGGAAGTAGGTCTTGGTACAGTCGGTAGTGGAGGCACAACACTTGCTCGAACTACTGTACTGTCCTCTTCTAATTCAGGCTCACTGGTTAATTTCTCCAGTGGGACACAAGATGTATGGGTAGATTATCCTGCGTCTAAAGCAGTTCATTCTAGTAATAATCCAGGAACATCTGGGCAGGTACTAACTTCAGGAGGTACTGGTGTAGCTCCTACTTGGACAAATGCTGCTACAGGAACAGTTACTTCTGTAGGCGCAACTGCTAGTACAGGCATTAGTGTAAGTGGTAGCCCAATTACAGGAAGCGGAAGCTTTACTATTACCAATACCGCTCCTGACCAAACTGTTACATTAACTGGTTCTGGTTCTACTACAGTTACAGGTACTTACCCTAACTTTACAATTAGTTCTACTAGTGGCGGAAGCCCTGGCGGTTCTACAAATCAACTTCAATACAATAATTCTGGTTCATTTGGTGGATTATCTTCAGGCACAAGCGGTCAAACATTGGTTTCTGGAGGTTCTGGCTCTAACCCTGCGTTTTCTGCCAATCTTGTTGTTGCATCAAATAATGTAGATACCAGTGCAAATACAGGTGGTTTTATTCCTCCAAGCGGAACAACGGCTCAACGCCCAGCAAGCCCTGTAAATGGCACAACTCGTTTTAATACTACTACTAACGCATATGAAGTATGGAGCGGTTTAGTTTGGGTTGCACTTACATCACAATCTTATTCTGTTTCTTATCTTGTTGTAGCTGGCGGAGGAGGCGGTGGTTCTTCTGCTGCTGGTGGTGGAGGTGCTGGAGGATTATTAACTGGTACATCATCTTTAAATATTGGAACAACTTATTCTATTACAGTCGGTGCTGGCGGAGCTGGAGGAGTAGGCACAGGAAGTAATACTGCTGCACATGGCGCAAATGGTAATAATTCTGTTTTTAATAGTTTTACTGCTATTGCTGGCGGAGGTGGTGCTGGAGATGTGAATGGCGGTGGTGCTGGTAATGGTGGTTCTGGAGGTGGCGGTTCTTACATATTAACCTATGGAACAGGCACATCAGGACAAGGTAATGCTGGAGGTACTGGAGGCGGTACTTATGTAGGAGGCGGTGGAGGCGGTGCTGGCGCAACAGGAGGCAACTATTCTGGAACAACAGGCGGTGTTGGTGGTGTAGGTATTGCTTCATCAATTACAGGTTCTTCAGTTTATTACGCTGGAGGCGGCGGTGGAGGCGGTTATGTAGGAAATTCTGGTGGTGCTGGAGGTAATGGCGGAGGTGGTGCTGGTGGAACATACACCACAGGAGTTTCAGGAACTGCAAACACAGGCGGTGGAGGCGGTGGTTCTGGTAACAATTCAACTAATGGTGGAGCAGGTGGTTCTGGTGTTGTTATCATTTCAGTACCTACAGCCAACTATTCTGGTACTACATCAGGTTCACCTACAGTAACAACTAGCGGTTCTAATACAATTATGAAGTTCACATCATCTGGTTCTTATACAGCTTAAAAGGAAATAAAATGTCACATTATGCAAAAGTAGTTGATGGAAAAGTAGTTCAGGTCATTGTTGCTGAAGCCGATTTTTTTAACACATTCGTTGATTCTAGCCCTGGCGCTTGGATTCAAACTTCTTACAATACTCGTGCTAATCAGCATCCTGAAGGCCGCCCTTTGCGTGGTAACTATGCTGGTATCGGTTATACATACGACCAAAAGAACGATGTATTCTATGCACCACAGCCTTTCCCAAGCTGGGTATTAAATGAATCTACTTGGACATGGGAAGCCCCAACAGCTATGCCTACGGATGGTAAGATTTATACATGGAATGAGTCTACAAAGACTTGGGTAGCAGAAGCAACAACAGCTTAAGGAAAATTATGTTAATTGCAAAAGTAAACGGAACCGCAGTAGAACAAATCGGTGATTATCGTGATTTATTTCAAGGTGTTGCTTTTCCACATACAGGACCAACAGCCGAGTGGTTAGCTGCTAACTCTTGTATGCCTGTAGGTGCAAAATTGCCTTATGACCCTACTACACAGGTATTAGCTCAAGTTGCTCCTTATATTCTTGATGGTGTTGTTTATACTTGCGAAGCACAACTAATGGATACTGAGCAAACTGCTGAGTATCAAAAAAACATGGTTAACGTTAATAGAGATAAAGCACAAGAACTATTAAAGCAGACTGATTGGTCAGAAATTCCTAGTGTTACTAATCCTGCCAACTCTCACTATTTAGTTAATGGGGCTGCTTTTGTAGATTATCGAAATGCTTTAAGAGCAGTTGCTGTAGCACCTACTTATAACGCAGTATTTCCTACTGCTCCTGTAGAACAATGGAATACAACTGTTAGTGCCTAATGTTTGGTAATAACCCAATATCTTCTGCACCTTTTACGAGTCTTAGCAGTAAGCTCGTAACTAAGCTATTAAGCGTTCTAAGTACCGCTATGGTTACTATAAATCGTGTTGTATCTTATTTAAAAACATTAAGTATTATTAGCACTTCTGTAGTTACTATCAGCCGTGTCTTAGCTTATTTAAAGACACTTAGTGTTATTAGTACTTCTACAGCCTCTTTAACAAAGCTGGTAAGCTATTTAAAGGTTTTGACAGTATCTGTATCCAGTACAGTGTCAATTGCTGCTGGTAAAGCTTATTTAAAGGTTTTAAGCGTACTTTCTACAGCAGTTGTTAGTATAGGAATACTACGTGGTAAGTTATTATCTGTAACAAGTACAAGCATTGTTTCTATACAACGGGCTATAGGTAAAATACTGGCTACTGTGGTAGAACACACCATTGTGGTGCTTACTTCTGCAGCGCAGCACTTAGTAGGTTTTGTTGTCTCTATAGGAGCTACTGTATCTATTAACAGAGTATTATCACTAACTAAACTTATTTCTGTAATATCTACCTCTACTGCGTTTATTTTAAAAGCAGTAAGTAAAAACTTAACTGTTTCTATTACTGCAGCAGTGTCTTTAATTAAGGCTGTTGGTAAGCTAATAAAGGTAACTGTAACAGACACAGCTACTATCACTACTCAGAAGTTTATCTCTAAGGTATTGACAGTAGTCTCTACAGCAACTATTTCTTTAAAACATGCTTTAAATATGTTGCTTTTTGTAGCAAGCCATGGTATAATATCTATTAGTAAAGGCTTAAGCAAAACTATTACCGTTGTTGTTAATAGTACAATTTCTATTCTGGCTGGTGTTTCTCCTCTTTTTGGAGCCGTGGCTAAGAACACTTTCTATGCTATAAGCCGTATTCGGAATATAGCTCTAGTTAAAATCAGAACAATCTTTTTGGATAAAAACAATGGCTAATTCCTTTACTTATAAAATTCTTAATGAAAATGAATTGTTTTCATTTGATTATTCACAGGTTTTACAACCTAATGAAACAATCGTATCTGCTGTAGCTGCTGTGCTTTTAATGAATGGCGTAGACCCAACACCGTCTGCTATTTTATCTGGTTCTCCTATTGTCAGTACTCCTAAAGTATCCCAACGTATTATTAATGGTTTAAATGAAGTTACTTATCGTTTAGAGATGACAGCAACTACTAATCAAGGAAACATATTTACAGCAGTGGGTGACATAACTACTTACGACGCTAGCAACGTATGAGTTATTTTCCGAGATATGACCGAGGAGATTGGTCAGTCCTTTGTGATGCTTGTGGGCGCAAAATGCGAGCAAGCGACCTTAGACAACGCTGGGATGGTCTTAAGGTTTGTCCAGAAGACTGGGAACCAAGACAGCCACAAGACTTTGTACGAGGTGTCGCAGACTATCAAGCACCTCCTTGGACACGTCCTGAGCCAGCAAATCAATACCTTAGAATATTTTCTATAAGTAAAGAAGTAAATGGCTATCCGCCAAACACATACACATTAGGATAACACATGGGCATTCCTTTATATACCAATAACGCATACTCAGCACTAGCTGTAGCAATTATACCAACAACAACAACAATTCAACTTACTGCAGGTACAGGTCAGTTATTTCCTTCTCCTACAGGTGGTAATTACTTTTACTTAACTTTGATTAGTATTAGTAATCCAGAAACAATGGAAATTGTGCAATGTACAGCTAGGTCTGGAGATATTTTAACTGTTGTTCGTGGTGCTGAAGGAACACAACCTAATACTTTTAATATTAGTGATAACGTACAATTACGCATTACTGCTGCTGGTTTAAATACTTTTGCTTCACCAATTATTCCTGCTACTAATGTTACTTATGTTCCATCAGGTACTCTAACAGCTACTAATGTACAAGCTGCTATCGACCAAGTAGAAGCACAACTTAGTGCTATTCCTGTTAAACAAGAGTATCAAACTGCAACAGCTAGTCAGACTGTGTTTACTATTAATACTTTTACTTATGTTATAGGCTCTAATGGATTATCTGTTTATGTTAACGGAAGCAAACAAGTTAAATCTTTAAACTATACTGAATCATCTACTTCAACTGTTACTTTCTCTACTGGCTTAAATGTCGGAGATATAGTTGAATTTATAAATATATAATAAGGAATAGGCATGACAACTTTAATCCCAAAATTTGAGCAAACAAGCTCCACAGTTAATAGAGCTATTAATCTAAAGTTACAAGAATCTGTTTCTGTAAAAGACTTTGGTGCTGTAGGCGATGGCTCAACAGACGATACAACTGCTATTCAAGCAGCTATTACTGCCAACCCAAATGGTACAGTATATTTACCTGCTGGTACTTATAAAATATCTTCTGTGTTAAATATTACTGCATCTACCACTTTAGTAGGTGCTGGTATTAATGCTACCTTTATTTCACAAAGTACAAACTCAACAGGAATATTAAATTTTACTGGTACTTTTGGTGGTTTTAATAACTTAGCAGTATCTTATTCAGGAACTCCTGTAAGTGGGGCAACCGCAGTAAATAGTACTGCTGGTTCTTTACATGCTAGTGATTTTGCTATTAATAGTGCTTATATTGGTTTAAATATTAATACTAATGCATCTCAATACTTTACTAGATTTTACATTAATAATTATGTAGAGATTGGAATTGGTTTAGATAACGTTAATGATATTTATTTTAGTCAGTTTATTTTAAATGCAGGTAGTTCTTCTAATGGTGCGTTAGGCGGTATTAGAATGACTAATTTCTGTCAAGCTATTATTTTTACAGATGGTGATGTTATTTTAGGACAATATCCAATTACATCAGATTCTAGCAGTAGTAATATTGGTACAAGCCCTTCGTTTAATAACTTTACTAACGTGTTTTTTGATTCTGCTGTACATGGTGCATCTTTAAATAAAATGTTTTTTACAGAATTTGTAGGTTGCTGGTTCTCTAATGGAAGAACAGGCGGAGGAGATTCTGGTTGCAACATTACAAACTCAAGCGATTTATCTTTTACTAATTCAAGATTTTTTAATAACGGTTCAAATGGTTGTTTAGTTGCTAGTTCTAACAGTAATATTGCTTTTGATACTTGTTCTTTTTCTTACAATGGATTAGTTAATAGTACTACTGCTAATGGACTTTCTTTTGCAAACAATACTCAAAAGTTTTTAGTAACTAATTGTACTTCTAATAGTGGAGGTGGTACTCAACAATATGGAATGTATATTGGTTCTGGATGTACAAACTTTATTGTAATTGGTAATAATAATATTGGTAATGCTGTTTCAGGATTGTCTAATGGTGGTACAGGCACATATTACGTCTCTAGCAATTTAGGATAATTATGTCAGACCAATTAGAAACTAGAGTTGTTCGTCTTGAAGTTCTTAGTGATAACCATTCAGAAGATATTAAAGAACTGCGTGATACAACTATTGACCTTAAAAGCACTATGCACTCAATAGAAAAGAACTTATCGCAGATTAAGTACATTGCCATTGGTGCTTTAATTGTCATTGTGGCTCAGACTATTGGTCTAGACAAAGCCATTAAACTTATGTTTGGAAATTAAAATGAGTTCTACATTTGTTGTGAATCGTGACCAAATTATCAGTTTAGCTTTACGCAAGCTAGGTGTCTTAGAACTAGGTTCTGTTCCTGATTCAGAGACTGTGGCTAATTCGTCTTTAGCTTTAAACCTTTTTGTTAAGCAGATGGCCACAGAAGGCTTAAAACTTTGGACAGTAAATGAACTTGTTCTTCCTTTAGTTAATGGGCAGACTGAATATTCTATTGGGCCTGCCTCTCAAAATCCTACAGTGGATTTAGATACCGCTAAACCTTTAAAGGTTATTCAAGCTTGGCTACGTCAAACAACTGTAACTCCAAACATTGATACCCCTATTCAAATTCTTAGCCAACAAGAATATAATACTTTAGGTTCTAAGTTTAGTACAGGTGTTGCTAACTCTATCTATTATCAGATTCGTCAGAACACAGGTAATCTATATGCTTATTTGACACCTAACTCAAATGCTGCATATCAATATGATTTGCACTTTATGGCTCAACAGCCTATTGAAGACATTAATTATGGTTCTTCTATTCCTAACTTCCCTACTGAGTGGATGAATACTTTAGTATGGAACTTAGCAGACCAACTTGCTATTGAATATTCTGTTCCTGGTAATCATCGTCAAGAGATTGCTGCAAGAGCTAAAGCATATCGTGACCAGTTATCAGACTGGGATGTGGAATCTACTTCTACTTTCTTCCAAGCTGACCTGCGTATGGCTAATGTAAAATTCGGACAACCTAACTAATATGCCTATTATTAGAGTACCTTTATCTCAGCCTATTGAGACCAGAGATGGTTTCTTAAACACTGACTCTAAATGTGTCAATGGTTACTTTGAGATGACTAACGGCAAACGTGAGTTTGTTAAGCGTCCTGGCCTGACTGAAGTGGTAACCACGCCTACACTGCCTGTAGCGCAAGGACAGGGGCTATCATACTTTAATGGTTTCTTGTTTGCAGCTATTAACAATGTACTCTACAAGATTGACCCTACTACCTATGCAGTAACTACAATAGGAACAATGACGGGCACAATAGGAGGTAAAGTACAGCAATGTTATTTTAATCAGACATTAAACAATACCTACTTGTTTGTTCAGAATCAAGTACATGGTTATACTTATAATCCTGCTACAGGTGCTTTTATCCAATTAAAGGATGATAATGTTGTTTCTGTAGTGGTTGAGACAGGCGGTCAAGCCTATACAAACCCTTCAGTAACTTTCTCAGCCCCTGCAGGAGGCGGTACAACAGCGACAGGCACAGTAGTTACTACAGGAAGTTCCATAACTAATATTGCCATCAACATAGGCGGTAGTGGTTATACATCAACCCCTACAGTAGTTATTGGTACTCTTTGGACCACAGGTGCTACTGTTACGGTAGGGCAACAAGTCTATTATGGTAGCAATCTTTATACTTATACTATATCAGGCGTAACAGGTGCTACAGCTCCTGCCTTTACTAGTGGTACAGCTACAGATGGTACGGCTACTATTGCTTACTCAGGTACTGTAGCTACTGCTGTGGCAACAATTAGTAATGGTGTAGTAAACTCCATCACCATGTCTAATGAAGGTAGTGGCTATAATGCTGCTCCTATTATTAGCTTTACAGGCGGGGATGGTACAGGAACAACAGCCACGGCTACTTGGCAGGGTGGTGTTGTTACTGGTGTAACTGTTACTAATGGCGGCTCAGGTTATACTTCTACAGATACTATTGTACTTACCTTTACAGATAACACAGGCTCTGGGGCTGCTGCTTTAGCTTCTTTAAATGGGTTTCCTACAGGACAGTTAGTTGCTGGTGCGCCTTACTTGGATACTTATACTATTATCGGTGGTGCAAACGGAGAAATCTTTACCTCCGACCCTAACGACCCTACATCATGGAATGCTTTAAATTACATCACTGCTGAATCAGACCCTGATAATCAAGTAGGACTTTGTAAGCATTTAAACTACATTCTTAGCTTTGGTCAATATTCAATAGAATTCTTCTATGACGCTGGTAATTACCCAGGCTCTCCTTTATCGGTTGCCTCATCATACAAGATTGAACTAGGCTGTGCTAATGGTAATTCCATTGTCAGTATTGAGAACGTAGTCTTCTTTGTAGGTACATCTCAGGACTTAGGCCCCTCAGTCTATGCTATCTCTGGTACGTCTCCTTCTAAGATTTCTACTCCGTTTATTGACCGTATTATTCAAAATAGTACTTTAACAGACGTAAGAGCCTATCCTCTACGTATTAATGGACACACCTTTTATATCTTGACATTAGCTGATTTAAATGTTACAATAGTATACGATGCTAATGAAAAAGTTTGGACTCAGTGGACTATGTGGGCTAAGGGAGATGTAGATTCAGGCGTTCCAGGTATATATGCTGAACAATACTTCCGTCCTAGCTTCTATGCAGGTAATGGCAGTATCTACTACGTATTAGATGACGATAACGGTAAACTATACACTGTTTCAGACCATGTATACAATGATGCTGGTGCTCCTATTTATTATCGCTCAGTAACTGATTTGTTAGATAGCGGTACTACTAAACGTAAGTTTTATCAACGTGTTGAGATTGTCGGTGATAAACAATCAGCAGTTATGAATATTCGTCATACAGATGATGACTATAAGTCTTGGTCTCCTTATCGCACAGTTAACTTAGCTGCACAACGTCCTCAGATTTATCAAACAGGACAAGCACGTCGTAGAGCATGGGAGTTTCTCTGTACAGATAATACTTCTTTAAGATTGTTAGCTGCTGAAGTAGACTTCGATATTGGTGAATTAGAACAAGACGGACCACAACAGATGCAATATAGGAACTAGTTATGATAACATTTCAGGTAGAGAATTATTCAGATGCACTGAATGATTTAATTAAAATCTATCCTGAACATTATGCAGAACTAGAAGAAGGCTTTAAAGGTGGTTACGAACTAGAACCTAACTGGGAAAGCTACTACGGTCTAGAACAAGCAGGCATGTTACATCTTATAACATGTCGTAAAGAGCAAGAATTAATTGGGTACATGATGTTTATAGTATGTGCTCCCTTACATGTTAAGTCTTGCTTAACAGCACTAGAGGATATTTACTATCTTCGTAAAGAACACAGAAAAGGTAGGACAGGTATCAAGATGTTTCAGTTTTCTGAACAACATCTCAAGAGCCTTAATGTTAATAGGATAATGTGTAGCACTAAAGTACACCTAGACAATTCTAGACTACTTGAATACTTAGGTTACACATTCATGGAAAAACTGTATAGTAAATTTATTTAAGGAACAATCATGGGTAGCGTAGTTAGTGGAATCGGTAATGCAATCGGTGGACTCTTTGGCGGAGGCTCACAGCAACCAAACGTACCTCAACCAGCAGGTCTAAGTACTTACGACCCTTATTCACCATACCGTGCTGGGGCTGCTTCACAGTTAAATGCACTGGTGAGTAACCCTTCGTCAGCTTTGTCTTCTCCTGGTTATCAACAAACTTTACAGCAAGGCACACGAACAGCACAAGCTGCAGGAGCTGCTACAGGAACACTACAGTCAGGCGGTCAGTCTGCTGCTTTGCAGTCTCTTGGTCAATCTAATTTTGGTAGTTACTACAACCAAATGTTCCAGCAGTTATCTACTTTATCAGGTGCTGCCCAGTCTCCTGCCTCTGCTGCTCAAGCACAGTACTCTGGTCAACTAGGTGCTGCAGGTCTACAGAATCAAATTAATGCACAAGGTCAATCTAATATTTTAGGTATGGGTTCTATCGGTGCTGGTCTATATGGTAACTTAACTTCTGCTAATGCCTTGAACAACTTGGCTACTACCTTAGGCGGTGGCGGTGGTGGAGCTAGTGCTGGTAATTTCTCTACTATGGGCGGTGTTACAGGTGCTACTGACCTTTCTGCTTTAGGTGGTTACGGAGGTGCTGCAGGTGCTTCTGGTGCTGGTGATGCTGCTTTTGCAGCATTCTTGATGTAAGGATAATATGCCAATGTACAACTTAGCTGACATCGTCAGCACAGGCTATCAAACAGGTGCTAAGATTGGGCAGGATATTACTGCTGGTAATATTCTACAGGAAGCCTATAAAGGTGTAGACGCTGCTGACCCACAAGCTGCGGTTACTATAAACCAGAAAGCTGCACAGTTAGCTGGTATGACTGGCAATGCTTCACTTGCTCATACCTTTCAAAAAGAAGCTTCTTCTTTAGTTACTGATGCTCAAAAGCAACAACTAGATAAAACAACCACACAATTAAAACAACTTGACTTAGGTTCTCGTGTTGCTAAAAATGCAAAAACTGAAAGCGACCTTTATGGTGCTTTAGATACTGCTGGTTTAGATACTAATACTAAGATGGTTCTTAGACAGCAAATCAGTAACTTTAAAAAACCTGATGGTACTTTTGATATTGAAGGTGCTCGTAAGATGGTTGTTGGTTTAGGCACAAGCGAAGCACAAGACTTAGCTGCTCAGATTAAAGTGTTACAAGCTAATGAAAAGATTCGTCATGACATGGCTATGGAAGGTATTTCTTTAGAACGTACTCGCAACTCTGCTGCACGTAAAGATAATATCAAAGGTTCTCCTGAAGCTCCTCTAGGTGCTATTAAGCGTCAATCAGCTACATTAAAAGATGAACTAGGTGATGTTCAAGTTAAGGACGCTTCTGGTAACTTAGTTCCTATGTCTGATGCTCAAAGAGCTACTGTAGCTTCTCGCATTGAGAACGAAGGCCGTCAACGTTACAAGAACAACCCACAAGACTACGCAAGCAGACAAGACGCTGTTGACGAAGCTCGTGATGACATTATTTCTCAGGACTTCGGCACTACAAGAACTAAGAGCACCATTGCTGGAATTGAAGTTCCTTTCACAGGCAAAGATGAAACTGTATATAAGCCTAAAGAAGCTGCTAAGCCTGCTGCAAAGAAAGCCACTAAAGGTGCTTACTCTGCCGACCAGACTGCTTGGATTGATAGAGCAATGAAGGCTAATCCAGACATGTCTCGTGAAGAGATTATCTCTGAAGGTAAGAAACTTAAAAAACTTTAATTGGGAATTTGAATGGCATTTATCGACCCAGATGCAGCACAAGCTCCTAAAGCTTCCGTTGAGGTTAAGCCTGCTCCTAAAGGCTTTGTAGACCCTGATGCAGCATCAACTACTCAAGATGATTCTATTCCTGATAGAAGTACTTGGGGTAAGCGTGAAGACGGTAGCCCTAAAGGTGGAGGCTTTCTTGGTGTCTTAAAACGACCTGGAGGCGGTATCTCTACTGAGATATCTATTGGCGTCCCTATTAACGGTAAAGAAACAGAGATACCTACTCTTGTTCCTACTCTTGATGAGAAGGAAAAGAACTGGCTTCTTACTCATAGTCCTAAAGATAAGATGCCTGAGTCAATCCGTCAGAAAGCTGTTGCTCATGCTGAGGAAAGAATTAAAGCAGGTAAGAGTCCTTTTGCTGGTACAGAAGACGAATCTTCTGCTAAGACTGCTCCAAAATCTGAAGGCTTCTTCGCTGAGCTTGGTAAAGGCTTAGGCGAAATCTCGATTGAAGATTGGAAGAAGAAGTCTATGATTGCCCCTATTGTAGAGTATACCGCAAGGTCTGCTCTAGGAGGAATCGTACCTGGCTTAGAACCTGTAACACCTGAGGAACAAAAGCAAGTTCAACGTAGTGCTTCCGAGACTTTGAATGCTCTTAAAGAGGGTGTTGCTAATCCTATTGAGACTGGTAAAGCTATTGCTAAGAAAGCTTCTGATAACCCAGGAGCCTTTACTGCTGACTTAATCAAAGGGCTTGTCTATGACCCTGAGATGTTCGCTACAGGCGCATTAGGCCGTATTGGTAAACTAACTGCAGAAGCTGGCACTGCTGCCAAGGTTGGACGTGCTGCTATTAACACTGCTAATACTGCAACTCAATTCGGTGTTTTAGCTGGAGGTGCTGAAGGTGCTAGGGCTAAGCTAGAAGGTCGTGATGTTAATCCAAAAGACCTCATGCAAGCTGCTTCTGAATCTGTATATACTGCTGTAGCTTTTGAGGCTATGCACAAGTCTTTAGAGGGCACAGGAAGAGCTATTAGAGGAGAGCCTAAGGTAACCCCTGAGATGGCCCCTGTAGAGGCTCCTGCGCCCATTAAACCAGCCGAGCCTGTCAAAGCTGTTCAGTCTGCAGGAATGCCTAAGGTTGAAGAGCATACTGCTGAAATGCCTCCTGAAGTAAAGGCTAAAGAACAAGCAAGTGTTAAAGACTTGAACACTCTTCAAGAAGAAGCTGACCTCGGTAAACAAACAGAGAACATTATCCGTAAGCGTATCAACGACTATACGGCTAATTCTCGTATCTCCCATAACTTAAAGATTGCTGCTGAAAAGTTTGTTCCTGATGAATTAGGACAAGAAGCTATTACGCTTGCTCGTGATTCTAAAGACTTCTCTAAGCTGACACCTGAACAACTTAAAGCTAACGAACTTTATAGCAAGGGCTATAAAGAGTTCTATGAGCGTGGTAAAGAAGCTGGCGTTATCAAAGGCTTTATTGAAGATTACATTCCACACATTGTAGACTTTGAGAAGTCTGGTATCAAGACTCCTGGTGATGCCATTAAAGCTTTCATTGAATCTGGTAGTTCAAGAAGCCCAAGTACTTCTGGTAAGTCTCGCTTTGGTAAAGAACGTAAGTACGAAACCTTTGAAGACTTGCAGAACGCTATTGAAGGCAGTGGCATGGTTGTTAAAACTAAGAACGCTGCTGAAATCTGGAAGCAATACTCTGCCTCTATGGAGAAAGCTATTCTCAACAAAGAGATGCTTGGCTCTTTAAAGAATTTAAAAGATGTTGAAGGCTATCCTGTAGCTCAGAAGATTACAGAAAAAGAACCTATGCCTCGTGATTGGGTTACTTATCCTCAGATGCCTGGTTATGCTTTCCATCCTGACATGGCTATTCCTATGAAGTTTGTATTTGACAATACGAACCCAGGGATGATTATGAAAGGCTTGAATGCAGTCTCTCAAGCTGCTAAACGTGCTAGCGTGGTTGGTAGTCTATTCCATGCTAAGTCTTTGGCTGAAGCATTCCTTTTGTCTGACCCTATTAAGTTTGCTAAAGAACTTGCTACAGGCTTTGCAGGAACTAAGGCTGCTTTAAAGACTTTACGTGAAGGTGGTCTAGGTGATAACGTTGACATGCTGTTGCGTGAAGGCTTGGTTGTAGAAACTCCTGAAGACGTTTCTAGAGGTATCTTATCTGACATTGGCAAAGGTGCTGACTGGGTAATGAATAAGTATAGCCCTATTAAAGATACTAATATCACTGAGAAGGCTCTACGTAAAGTAGAAGACATTACCTTAAAGCCTTTTGATAAGTTGACTTGGGACTTTGCTGCTACTGGCTTTAAAACACTGATAGCTTTAAAAAAACTAGAAGAAGCTAAGCTTGCTCATCCTGATGTAGACCCTAGACTTTTAGCTCGAGAGATTTCTTCTTACGCTAATAACACTTTTGGTAGTTTAAATTGGTTTGAGATTTCTGCACGTACTAATAATAAGATTGCTAAAGAACTTGCAGCGACAGCTTTCAATCCGACAGGACGTAGAAACTTACAGCTCTTGATGTTTGCTCCTGACTGGACTGTATCAACCTTACGTGCTTTTACGACAATGTTTAACAAGGGTTCTGGTCTTAAAGGTCTTTGGAATCCTAAATTAGAAGCTGACTTTGCACGTCAATACCAGTTGCGTAACGCTGCTATTTATGCTACAGTATTGAACATAGTAAACAATGCAACTTCTGGACACGACATCTGGGAAAATAAAGACCCTACTCGTATCGAGTTCAGAGACGGGACATCCATGCAATTAGCTAAGCACTCAATGGAAGCTATTCACTGGGTTAAAGACCCTATAAAAACTTTAACTAATAAGCTTGGTTTTATTCCTCGTGCTGCTATTGTAACTACTACAGGTACTGTTCCTGGACTAGGTCCTTTGAAAGATAAGACTATAGCAGGTAAAGCTAAAGCTATCGGTCAAATGGCTGTTCCTTTCCAAGCACAATCAGCTATTACAGCTCCTACAGGTGAAGGTGCTAAACGTGCTCTTTTAGGTACTTTAGGTCTCCCTGTTTACGGTAAGAAAAAAGAATGAAAATACTAATCATTGACCAATCAGGCTGCGGTTGCGGTCTCTCTTTTGGCCTACGTAGCCAAGACTACGGACACGAAGTACGTCTATTCATTCGTCATAATAAGGATGGTAGCCGTTCTGAAGTAGGTGACGGTGGTCTCATCAAACGGGTGAGCAACTGGGAAGACCACATGAACTGGGCAGACCTCGTGTTCTGCACAGATAACTTATTCTACATTCATGCACTAGAGCGTTATCGTGATAAAGGTTATCCTATCTTTGGACCATCCATTGATACTAATCGTTGGGAACAAGAGCGTGACCATGGTGAGAAGATTCTTAATCTCGCTGGCATCAAGACAATCCAAAGTCGTACTTTCGAGAAGTATGATGAAGCCATTGCTTATGTGAAAGAGAACCCACGTCGCTTTGTGTCTAAGCCTATCGGTGACGGAGACAAGACTTTATCTTACGTAGCGAAGTCTGCTGCTGATATGATTTACATGTTGAACCGTTGGAAGAAAAAGAATGCTCTCAAGGGCAAGTTTATTCTTCAAGAGTTTCGTCCTGGCATTGAGTTCGGTGTAGGCGGTTGGTTTGGTGCTTGTGGTTTCTCTAAGAACTTCTGTGAGTCTTGGGAACACAAGAAGCTCATGGACGGTGAACTCGGTGTTACTACTGGCGAGCAAGGTACTATTGTTCGCTATACGCAAGACTCTAAGCTGGCTGACCAGATGCTCAAGCCGCTAGAAGACATGCTTCATGGTTTAGGCTACACTGGCTACATCGATGTGAACTGTATTATCGACAAACAAGGTCAAGCATGGCCTTTAGAGTTCACAATGCGTCCAGGCTGGCCTCTCTTTAATATTCAACTTTCTCTGCACAAGGGAGACCCTGCTCAGTGGATGTTAGACCTTATCAACGGAGAAGATACTCTGCGTGTGTCTAGTAAGATTGCTGCTGGCGTGGTTGTTACTATTCCTGACTATCCATATAGCCAAGTAACCAAGAAGGAGAACTCTGGTTATCCTATCTGGGGCATGGACATGGACGATGCTGTTACTGATGTTCACTTGTGTGAAGTACAGTGGGGCAAAGGTCCTGCAATGATTGATGGTAAGCTCAAAGAGAATGAGCCTATGTTTGTTACTGCAGGTGACTATGTCTGCACAGTAGTAGGACTAGGTGAAACCATTGAAGATGCTCGTTGTAAGGTCTATGACACCATTAAGAAGAAGATTGAGATTCCAAATTCAATCGCTTACAGAACGGACATCGGTGAAAAAGTACAAAAGCACTTAGAAGACTTACAAGCTGCAGGCTACGCTGAAGGAGTTGAGAGTGGCTGTTAATCCTAGTTCTGCTCCTAATAATTTACCACCAATACCACAAGATGAGATTTCAGAAAATCCTCGTTGGCGTGATTGGTTTCGTAACTTAGGTACTTACATTCAGCAAGCACAAGGCGGTAACGTCTTTGCAAGCTCAGGTGCTAACTCTGACATTACAAGTCTTAATGGTTTAACCACTCCTCTTCCTATCTCAGAGGGCGGAACAGGGGCTACCAATGCAAAACAAGCTTGTATCAATTTAGGTATAACTAACAATATACCATTAGTACCTAACAATGAGTATCAAACAGCTACGCAAGGACAAACAGTATTTAATATATCTTTTTTTACTTATGTAGTAGGAAGTAAAACATTGTATGTATATGTTAACGGAAGTAAGCAAATAAACACAGTAAACTATACTGAAACATCTACATCTAGGGTTACTTTTTCAACAGGTTTAAATGTAGGAGATTTAGTAGAATTTGTAATATGAAAACATCTGATAAAGGTATTGAACAACTTAAAACCTTTGAAGGCTTTCGCAGCATGCCTTACTTAGATACAGCAAGTAAATGGACAGTGGGTTATGGACATCTAATGGTTGTTGGTGATGGTTTAGTTCAAGGAAGCCCTATTACTATGGGACAAGCTACACAACTTCTCAGAGATGATGTTAAGTCTGCTGAAGATTGTGTCAATTCTTCAGCACTAGACCTTACTCAATACGAGTTTGATGCTCTCGTGTCTTTTACTTACAACTTAGGATGTGGTGCTTTTAAGCGTTCTACACTTCTTAAACTACTTAAAGAAGGTAGAAAAAACGAAGCTGCTGTAGAGTTTCCTAAGTGGTGTATGGTAAGTAATGGACACAGCAATAGTATTTTAAAGCGTAGACTTGCTGAGCAAGAATGCTTCTTACATGCAAATTATAAAGGATAATCATGCCTCTCAAATCAGGTAGTTCTAAAAAGACAATCTCAAAGAATATTTCTACTTCTATGAGAGAAGGAAAACCTCAGAAACAAAGTATTGCTATTGCACTATCTAAAGCAGGTAAAGCTAAAGTTAAAAGTAAAATTGCCGTTAAGAAAAAGATTAAGTAATGAACAAGTTTAAAGGAATGCTAAAGTCGAGAACTATGTGGTTCTCTGGTTTACTATTCTTACTTGGGGCTATCTCAGATAACTCTTCATACATTCAAGACTTATTAGACCCTAAGATATACAGTATCTCTATGTTTGTTATTGGTATTATCATAGCTTATCTTAGAGCTACGACAACTAAACCTTTGGATGATAAATAATGTTTCCTTTATCGGTACTAACTTATGTCAAAATGGGAGTATGTGTTGCTTTGTTGGCTGGTACTTGGTATCTTGGCTATAGCTTTGAGCATAAACGATTCGTTGACTTTCAACATGTGGTTAGAGAAGAAGCAGCGAAGCAAGAAGCAAAAGTTGAATCAATCACAAAACAACAAACGTTAGTTACAAAAGGAATTCAAGATGAATATGAAGCTAAGCTGTCTGCTATTAGGAACTACTATAAGTCTACTAGCGTGTGGAACAACCCCAGTAGCAATAAAGTGTCAGGACTTTCCACAGCCCCCAACGTCACTGATGTTATCTCCGCCTACAATGTTCTTGCTGGACAATGTGCAGAAACCACAGCTCAAGTAGTAGAGCTTCAGAAGTGGATTAATGAACAAGTAGGTATCAAATAAATTTCCCTATCGGTAACTTTTTGCTCATTTGGGCAATATTTTGACCATTTATTCCCGTTCGGTAAATAAAAAGACCCTCCGAAGAGGGCCATCAAATCACAACTTCAAGGAAATCTTACAGAGTAGGTTCTGGATAGTTTGCTGGATGTTCAGGCTGTAGTTCTCTAAACATAGAGATAGTCTGTAGCTCCAACATTTTGTCATTAATAGGTGTTAGCATTTTCTTAATGTCATTCCACAGAACAATAAATTCTAATGGGTCCATCTCATCAAAGCTTGCAGCACCTTCCATGCAACGCTTCATTACTAAAGGCTGAACTTCATCAGCCAAGTTAAGCACTTCATTCAAACGTTGCATTCCAAACATAAACTCTTGTTTATCAATCATATATTTCTCCTTATTTAACTGGACAAACACCACTACTGCACTCTAGGTCGCCCTCAAACGAAGCATCTTCCACTTTGGTAATTAGCTTTGTACAACCAACTAAAGCATCATACGCTTCTTTTGTAATCTCTTCAAGAGGAGCTTGTTTAAAACCATGCTCATTGTGGAGTAAAAACGACAGTGATTTATGGTTATTCTTGTAGTTCTTAGCCAAGTATTTCTTAATCTCTGGTAACTCTTCCTTACGATAATAGACAGTACAGCTCACGCTATTGTCTGACCAGTTCTCTTGCAACCACTTAACTACTTCTAGTTGGTCAATAGCAGTCATCTCAGCAGCAATCTTTGTACCTTCAGGATAAGCAAAAGGAAAAGACACTACCATTGTGCTGTGGTCATCAGTGCCATCAAAGTTACGCTGGAACTCTACAGGGTATCCATGCTCACGACATACCTGCACTAAGCTATGGTCTGCAGCGATACGAATACGTCTAATCATATAGTGACTATAAGCAGGATGGCAACCTGAAGTTACACCTGGTAACAACGATAAAGTACCACTAGGCTTAACTGTAGTCAACTTAATAGACTCAGGAAAGCCATGCTTAGCAGAATATTCTTTATCAAAAGCACGTAGCTCTGTATAGGCTTCATTCAACCAAGACCGTTGTTCGTCAGAAGCCTGGAGAACTCCAGTAACGCCAATACCCATACGCATATTCTTATGGACGATATCGGCTGTTTCCTGTAAATGGCAAGGAAGAGAAAGGCTATGCTTATTAATGCGATAAAGGAGTGTACAGATATCAACGAATTCTTCCTTAGAGGTTACATTAGATAAATAGACTTCAGCTAAACAGCAAGTCTCATAAGCTGCCAAAGACTGCTCAGCACATGGGTTATAGCCCATAACGTCAGGGTCAGGATAATTAGTGTCACCAAGACGACCAATCTTGCGACTGAGACGCAGGTTAATAAGACCGTAAGGCTCTCCTTTACCTTCGTAGCCATCCCAGAAATACTCATGGAGGTCTTTAATGTCGTTACACACCACCGAGTTATTAGACATAGCACGCCAAGAAGGAATATTTCCCATATCCCAACGCTTAGCAAGAAGATATTCCACGTCATCTGCATCTCCAATAGCAATTTGTGCTGAACGACGTACATTACCTGCTACGACGATTGCACCAATAATATTCATAATGTCCAAGCAATCAATAGGACGTAGCTTCTTACCTGCACGCTTCTCAAGGATAGTACTTACCTTAGCGATGCCTTCACAAAGGTCTTCAGGGCCTGATGCAGTGCCTCCAAAGCCCTTAATAACAGCACCACGACCCCGTACTAATACAGTGCTATAAGTAAAGGTAGGTTCTTTAACGCTTAAGAACGCTGCTTTGAGCGTTTTGCCAAGGAGACTGACCCAGCCTTCCCTTGAATCAGGAACAATAAAATCCGCATCATTTGTATCCAAACGAGTAGGGGCAGTAAAATTAGGATTGACTTCAGGAAGTTTTTCAACGTTTTTCCTTTGAATGTTATAACCTACGCCAGAGCCTAACATTAATAGGTCCATAGCCCAAGTAAAGGGACGAACAGGTTCATCAATTACAGTGAATGCACAGTTCTGTAACGAGGCTAATCCTAGCTTGCCTACAGTGTCTGTACCCATCTGCCAAAGGAAACGACCTGCTACAGTTCCTTTGAGTTCTGTTAAATACTTGCGTAAACGCTCTTGCTCTTTCGCTGTAAAGTTACAACCTAATTGGGTGTTTGCTGCTTTAATAACTCGTTCTACTGTCTGTGGAAACTCTTCTGTCTTGCTGGTGATGTCTGCTTCGTCTAAGCGACGTGCATAAGTTCTCTTGTAGGTAATGTAGCCTACTGTGCTAAATGGTGTTGTGTACATCTTGTCCTTAGTGTCGTGTGTTTTTCTTATACTTTTCTGTCATCATTGCATCTGCCATCTTGTAGCAAAAGATAGCAATAAATTCACAATACTCTTCTACATTTGATTCAGGTACTCCAGCAGAGTCTATTGCTCCTGAAAGTACTGAAGTAGCAAAGAAATCTCGTAGACCAGGAATCTCGTCTTTGATAGGCTCTCCCATATCGTGTAACGGCTTTTTAGTTGTCATCGTCGTCCTTTAGTAGTTGTTCTAATACATCTGCTTTATCTTCTATTACATCTAGAAATCTTTCACAGATATCCTCAGTAGTTAAACCAAGAATATCTGTCACATCCATTTCGTCTAATTGCTTTAGACGATAGATTATATCACTTAGAGTCAAGCTCATCAATCATCCTTTGGATATACCACATTGCTTTCTTTAAATCTTCAGTACCGTTCTTGTGTCTCCATCGCCATAGATACTTAATAGCGTTGCCTGTACACATTGCTTCCATACCCTCTAAATGCTTTACTACTTCTTCAATAGCATCAATACATTCAATACTGCCTTGAGTGTAGTGATCAGGAGAGTTTACCATATCTTTCATAGCACCTGGAGGATAGTAAGAGTCATTAGGGCCTGCTCCATAAGTAGTCTTGTCTACTTCACACTTAATACATATAGTATGATAGTTTACATTGTGTTTTTCACAGTGCATGTTTTACCTCAACGGATGGTTTGACTGCTTTTGTACCCTGAGACC
>Ga0164296_1002026_pt1 | contig 20605 bp, 15 predicted proteins | sample GEODES057metaG_FD_113533 | JGI IMG/M metagenome (GOLD analysis project Ga0164296, IMG submission 113533) | Dystrophic lake water microbial communities from Trout Bog Lake, Wisconsin, USA - GEODES057 metaG | ecosystem: Environmental > Aquatic > Freshwater > Lake | place: USA: Trout Bog Lake...
CTGAAGGGCACACTTCCACTGGCTCTGCCGCCTGACACGCGGCTGCAGCTGACCTCCGTCCACGATGTCGGCCGCCTGGCAGCGCTAGCACTGGGCGAGCCGAACGCATTCGCTGGGCGCGCCATCAGTCTGGCAGGCGATGAGATGACTCCGCTGGACATGGCTGCGGCGTTCAGCAGCGCTCAAGGATCGCCGGTCGCATTCAAATCCATGCATGCGTGGCCACTGTTCTTCATCCAGCGCGACCTGTATGACGTCGTTCGGTTCATCCGCGACACCGGCTACGGCGTGGACGTGGCCTCCTGCCGCCGAGAGTTCCCGTGGCTTTTATCGTTCGCCGAGTTCCTTCAGATGACGCACTGGGGTGATGCTTCGCGCTCATACGACAGCCTGTGGGAAGCAAGCCTGGTGGCCGCGCACTCTAGTTCCGCACTCTAGTAGGCCACAATACATCTCCCTCGCAGTAGCACATACGTCTCGTATATGTCTGTCTCACAAATGATGACGCTCCAGGCGCCGCGCGGCTGCCGCATCTCGTCGCGCCAAGCAGCACGAGTGCGCGCTTCAGCGTCGTCCACGCCCGCAGAGTTGGTGAGCACGACCGTGTTGTTGCCGCGACTTCAGGACGCTCCTCGGGGCCGCATGAGCAAGATAATAGACGGGAAGACGCTGAACGGTGCGCCGTGCGTCGTTGTGCGGTGCAACGTGAATGAGTCAAGGGCTGCCTCAAGCGCAAACGGCAGCAGCTTCCTGACTGCCCCCGGCAACCGCAGTGCGCTACAAGGCCACCACAAAGGTCGTGAGCGTGACGGACGCAGACAGCGGGATGACTTACCCCGTGGTCATCGGTGCGCGCGTGCGGCAGCTCTCTCAGCAATCTAGACGTCGGTTGTGGGCTGCCTTCTCACTCCTCCGTGCAGGCAGCGACCAGGTGGTTCGCTACGATCCCGGCCACCCGACACCGGCGCCGCCCACTGGCGGCCTGGACAACGTTGCGTCCGCCCTGAAGCTGGGCACGTTTAGCGAGGCAGTGGAGGTGATCAACATACGCGCAGCCATGGTTGGCGTGCTCGGAGTTGTCCTCGAGGAGCTGGGCTCCGGACGCAGCTTCTGGGCGCAGCTCTTTAGTGGCAGCCTGTTCAGCGCGATTGCGGTGATGGGGTTCGTGACAGTGGCCTCTGTTGCGCCATTTGTGGCGGGCGTTGTGGATGGAGACGAGCTGTTCCCGCGAGAGGACAACCCATTCACCGACGAGCGGCTGCCTGAGTTCTGGACACCCACTGCGGAGAAGGTGAACGGGCGATTGGCGGCTGCGGGGCTCGGGCTGCTCATGGTGCAGGAACTCATGAAGGGCGGCGCGCAACTGTAACACGCTGGTAGTGTGTGCAACATACATACTTGACTTGTCTCACAGGAAGAAGCCGCACTGCCTGGACACACTCTTGTCTCGCTTCCGGCCCCCTTCCCCGTCTTCATCCTCGTCATCGTCGTCCTCCTCATCGCTGTCCTGCCCCATGCTATACGCCGGAGGCGGGCCCTCCAGCTCAGCCACTAGACCGCGGGCTTGGGCAAGAGCAGCGGACGCGGTGGGGTCGTTCCCGCCTGCAGCAGCAGCACCCATGGTGGCAGCCGCGCTACGTGCAGCATCCAAGCCGCCGGCGTCAAGGACCGCTGCTCTGCAGCTCGCGCTGGCGGCATTGAAGCATCGAAGCGCGCCCAGGGCGAGCTGACTGCACTGAGCACTGCCCTGGCCGTGGCTCACAAGTGCGGCCACCAACGCTGGCGCCGCTCCATCAGAGCATGCAGCCACCGCGTTGACGCGCAGCGTGGCTAGCGCCCACAACGCACCGGCTGCAGACTCCGCCACGGTGGGATCCTCTGGATGCGCGGCCAGACTAGCAACCACGCTCTCCAAGGCACCAGCAGTGACCGCCTTCACCCGGATGCGTGAATTTGCCGCCAAGTTGCGCAGCGCGCCGGCACCCAGGCACTGCACGCTTGCTGAGGCAGGTCCGCCGCGATGGGCGCGCATGGCAGTGGCCACAGCTTGCGCGAGCTTAGGGCCGATGCCAGATCCAGGTCCCTTGTCGAGCCACAGCTGCGGATCCGCCGTCAAGTTGGCCAGCGCGCCGCACGCGTGCTCAGCCACACCCGCGTGACTGGGATGAGTCCGCAACGCAGCGCCGCACGCGGCTGGCGCCCCGGCGCCGAGGGCGTGGAGGCGGGCAGCTGGGACGAGGGCCAGAGTGCGCAGGCAGCCGCAGCAGGCCTCCTGCGCAGGCGCAAGCGCAAGGATGTTGCCCATTGCGTTGACAAGCGCCACAACAGCAGGTCCGGGGACGCAGAGCGCGCCGCCAGGGCGCAGCGCAAGTGCGAGCATGCATCTGCTACAGGCGTCTGCAAGCCCTGAGCACGATGCTGGGCAGGTGCGCAGACAGGTGCAGAGCGCTATGGCGGCAGCGCTTAGATGCTGAGCCTCGATGTCGACGCCCACATGTGGCTGCTGACTGCTCTCTGCGGGCGGCAGGCAAAGGATGTTGTACAGCCCCCAGGCGGCTTGCTCACACGCCTCAGCTTCTCGTGGTGGATTCAATCCCGGGTGGAGCTGCTGAGACGCTGCATGGCCTGCAGACAGCGTGGCCACCAGTGCAGGCACAGCGCCCCGACGAGCCACCACGGCCGCAATGTCAGCATCCCCTGCGAGCAGTGAGTGCAGCGCCGCTGCGCCCGCTTCACGCATGCCTGGTCCAGAGCCACACAGGTCAGTCAAGCTAGCAACCACAGCCGCGGGTGCTCCCGCAGCGCAGCATGCCCCTCGTCCATCTGGAGTCGCACATAGCCGACGAAGGGCAAGACACACATGTTCAGCGACATCCGCGTCTGCAGCTGCCGGTCCAGCCGTCAATGCGGCAGTCAGCAACTGCGGCGCTTGGGCAGCCAGCGCTTGCGCGACGCATCCAGGTGCGAGACATAGGCGGCGGAGTGCTGCACAAGCGCGCAGGAGTGCCACACGCGCGACTGCGGCATCAGCTGCATTACCGCCGGGAAGTGTGCGCGCATGTGTTGCCCGAGATGCAGATGACATGACGCGCAGAACGGCGGCGACGGCGCCACTCTGAGCCACTCGCTCTGAGGCTGCACCTTCGTGAGAGGGCGCAGCTGCCAGGGCGCGGATGGCGGCGCATGCGCTCGCATGGAGCGTCCATGGAGGTGGCGGGGAGTCTGAGGGCGCCTCGCCGGTGTCATCACGGTGTCCGCAAGGGGCGTGGCCTGTGACATTCACCACCGAGGTGAGCGCGCCAGCAGCGATGGCAGCCTCCAGCGCGTTCACGCTGCCCGCAAGTGCCGCGAGCGCGTCACATGCTGCGGCGCACGCGTCGCACGCGGCTTGTGCCGGCAGGTGCGGACCGAAAGAAGCCAACACCTCGAGGCAGAGCGGCACGCCGCCAGCATCAACACATCTCGTCCGGGCGCTCTCATCACGAGCAAGGCATGCGAGCATGCCACATGCAGAGGCTGCCAATGCATGGCTCTCCGCCTCTGATGCAGCTCTTTTTGCAGCCTGCTCATTGCCACTCTCAGCCTCTGCTTCCGCGGCGCCGCCTGCAACTGCGCGCAGCACACGCTGCGCAGCGGGCACTAACGCATGAGCAGCACCCGCTTGAGCGACTGCCACTGCGCCGCCAGCGCTGTGTCGTGCCAAGGCGTGCAGAGCGGACGCAGATGCCACAGCCACTGCGCAGTCCTCCTCATGGCTGCGCAATGCCGCCACCGCAGCCGCGGCAGCTGCTGTAGCAACAGGCGGTGCTGATTGCCGGGCGTCCCACCCGGCTGTGGCCCGCGGAGAGGGCATCATGACGGCTGATGCAGGACTCATCACTTCTTCTCCACCTCCAGACGCTACCGCCAGGGGAGCTGCCAGTGCCGCCAGCGCGTGTCCGCCTCGTTGCTGGACGAGTGACACGGTGATGTGGCTCCGCATCGCGGAGGCGACCACGGTTGCGGCTGACACAACCTCTTGAGCCTGGGCGGCATCACCCGCGGTGAAGCTGCCTCCGCACAGCGCCGCCAGGCATCGCACACCAGCTGCTGCAGCTGCAGTGCTGCGTGCGTGGGCGCACACGCCGTCGCACACGAGGCGGAGGGCGCCTTCGTCGAGGAGGGCCTTTCGAAGTGTCGCCAGTTCATCTGCATCTGACGAGGCTTCTTGGCCCGCGGCCAGGCGTTTCCACAACGCATCGCACTCCCCGGCGAATGCGTCCGCGTCCTTGAATGCAAGACGCAGCGGGCGAGTCGCTGTGGGCGCCAGCAGAAGTGGTGGGGGTGCGGGCAAGGTGATGGAGGGCAGCACGCCTTGTTGCTGCTGGTAAGCTGCTGCAGCCGCCTCTTCAGAAGATTGGTCTTCAAGCAGCACGCGTGCCGCGAACAAGTCGCGCTGAGGTAGAGTTGCCGCCACGTGGCGCTGCATGTTCGCCACCGCAGTTGCTGGGGACAGGTGGCCGTTGCCAGACGCCGGCGCCAGCGTGCGACCATCGTCGCCTGCCCCGGCTGCAAGGCTGGCAATCGCATCGACGACCACTGCGGCGGTCGAGGGCGCGGCGACGCTGAGGTAATCACTCACCTGCCCCATCAACGGCGGCGCCTCCTCCGCCGCCTGAGCCGCCGCCGCCATGGCCGCCTCGGCAGCAGACACAGCAACCACAGCAGCCACCTCAGCTGCTTCAGACGCGAAGGCGACGAACGCGGCGATGCGCGACGCAGCTGCAGTCGCCGGATCGCTGGAAGGCGCTCCACCACCACCACCAGGCGGTGGCTTAGCAGCAGCAGTGGCCGCTTGCGGCGCTGAGCTTCGGCTGGATGCGGCGCCTGTGGAGGGCGCAGTCGCGCCGACTGCTGCGTGTGCACCAGAGCTATTGCCCGAGAGGAGAGTGCGCATGGCGCGCTCCACATGCATCGCGCTGGGCCGTGCTGCAGGCCGCTGGTCCCATGCTGCCTGGGCGGCAGCCCACAGCGCGTCGGGTGTGCCGTCAGGCCGGGATGGGCGCTTGCCAGTGACCACCATACCCACAATTTGTGCAGGTGACTTGCCTGCCCACGGCGGCTGGCGGGCAGCGAGCTCGTACAGGACGCAGCCCATGGCGTAGACGTCGGAGCTGGGCGTGTGTGTGCCCTCGTCCCACAGCTCAGGCGCCATCCAACCAGGCGATCCACCAGGGGCGCGGCTGCTCCGCGTCGCACCGCTCTCCGCGCGCGCATTCACGAACCCGAAGTCAGCGAGCTTGGCGATGAGGGGGAAGGCTTGCGACTGGGAAGCACCAGAGGCCGCGTCGAAGAGCAACACGTTTGCGCTCTTCACGTCAGCGTGCACCATGCCCCGCGCATGCAGGAATGCCAGCCCGCAAGCCGCATCCGCCGCCAGCGCCACTCGCTGCGGCCAGTCCAAGGCAGCTGGCGGCGGCGCAGTGTCACCTGCAGCTGGTGGCGTGACATGCAGCGCTTTGTCCAAGCTGCCCTTTGGCGCAAGCTCGAACATCAACGCCAAGCGCGGCCCCGCGAAGCTCCACGCAAGCAGCTGCACCAGGTTGCCGTGCCGCAGAGCAGCGAGCTGTGCGGACTCGGAGCGCAGCGCCGCCGTGGAGCGGGCGGAGAGCTGTGCGCTGGTCGCGTGCAGCACTTTCACCGCCACCGGCGTCCACGAAGCGCCGATTCGCAGCCTGCCGCGGAAGACACGGCCGAAGCCGCCACTGCCAAGCAGGTCCTCCTTGGTCTCGCTGAACTGGATCACATCACCAGACTGCAGGTCGACCTCCCCCACAACCACTACCGCCGCGGGCTCTGCTGCCTCCACCTCCTTGGCAGGAGCATCCAGCGGCGATGACGTCGCCGGCGCGAGTTCAAGTGCGCCGTCGCCTTGCGTCGTGTTGCTGCTTCTCCGGGGGTGGTCTCCAACAACAGCAGGCTCTGTGGCCGCTGCGCTGCTCTTCGGACTCGCGTCCTCGGTGAGAGCCACATCGTGGAGCTGCTGCTGAGCAGCATGCACCGGCTCTGCTGCGCGTCGAGTGGCTGCCAGCAGCTCCCTCAGCTCCTCTGGCAAGTCCCCCGGTACTGCGCTGGTCCCCGAAGCCTCAAGCACGCGCGTCCGCGTCTCCGTCAAGTCCGCTGCCGCATCAACAGCCCCGCTGGCGGAGTCGACGCTGAACGCAGCCACGTCCGGGGCCAGGAGGAGACACTGCCCCGCCAGCCTCTTGTGGGCACTGGTTATGGCAGCCGCACGCGCGTCGTGACTGGCGAGACGGGTGAGCAGCAGCGGCAGCACGCGAGGTGGCTGCGCGCTGCTCGCGTCAGCTTCAGCGCGAGACGCGTCAGTCGCCGCTCGGAGAAGGGCAGCTGCGCCGTGCACCTCCCCGATGAGCACCTCAGCCGCGTTGCTCCGCCCTTCTCGCTCAGTTTCAGCACTCGTGGCCTGGCCGTGCGGTAGGAGCGCGTCAGACGAGGGGGTGCACACTGCGCAGAAACGGCGCTGGCGCCGGTGTGGGAACACCAGTGGGGGCAGATCACTGTGGGAACAGAGACCCAGAGACAGTCGTCCCAGCCAACAAGCAGGCTGCACAGGGTGACGCACCGTCAGGGCGGACGGCACTGCCGCGTGTGTAGCCTTCACAAGGGCCGCCAAGGCGGCCACTTGGTGACCGCACGCCCCTCCCGCACTCACTGCAGCGCTGGCCGCATCCGCATCGCGGGCAGCGCTCTCCAGCGCCGCCTGCAGCGTCGCAGTGTCACCAGACATGGGGGTGGAGGGACACGCGCCGGGCGGAGGGCCGTGCTCGCGGTCGACCAAAAAGCGTTGACGCTTTCGATTTTGTCAAAGAGCCGCCGTATCGTAGAGCGCGTGCGGGTGGCTCGGTACCTCTTCACAGTGCAGAGGGTGCCCAAGGTCTTGTATTCAGCGCGTAGCTTTGGCAGGCGCGAAACTGCAGCTGCAAGCACCACATGTCGACGTCTTCAGGCGCGGCATCCGCTGGCGACCGCCGCGCGCAGCTCGAGGCCTGGCGCCGCGCTCGAGCTGAGAGCGGGCGGCTGTCCAGCGACTTCTCGTCCGGCAGCGTGGGCGGCGACTTGGAGGGCAGTGCGCCGGCCTCGTACGCTGCTGCCCCTCCGCACGCAGCGGCGCCTGCTGCTCGCAAGTCGCTGCCCGTGTCGCGCGCATTATCACGACCCGACACCGGGGCCGTGAGCAGCGGCACTGCTGTTGCGTCGCGTGCCGGTGGACCGGCTATCAAGTCCGGTTTCGCAGCTGGACCGTTTGGCAATGCTGCAAGCGGGCCCGGACCGCACGGCGGCCCCTCTTCTCGCCCGTCGGCAGCGCAGTCCAACGTGAGCGGCTCGGCATCGTGTCCGCGCTCCCTGTCTGACGCGCTCCAGGCGGAGGTGCGGGCGCTGAAGGACGAGCTGAAAGTGCTCCGGTCCGAGAAAGCGGCTCTTGAGGCGGACTACGCGCAGCGCTGGGTGGCTGGCGCCACTCAGAGCGCTCATGTAGACGCCCTTGTGTCGGAGAACGCGGCGCTGCGGAGCGAGCGTGACGCGCTGGTGGCTGAGAAGGAGGCACTTGCTAAGCGCAGCGGACTGGCCCTGGCCGGCAGCGCAGAGAGTCTCCAGCGCCAGCTGGACGCCTCAGACGCAGCTCGCCGTGTGGCTGAATCCCAGGTGGCGCAGCTCCGAGACGCGGTGACCGCGGCGGAGAGGCAACGACACGAGAGTGGTGCACATGCAGCCACTCTTGCTGCGCAACTCGCAGCCACGGAGACGCTGCGGCAGCAAGCGGAGGCGCGGCTCGCGCGCGCAGGCAGCGTCACCGCCGAGGACTTGGCCACTGCGCGGTCCGATGCCGCCTCGGCGGTGGCCTCAGCCAACGTCGCGAACCAACAGTGCCGTGCCCTCTCTGCTGAGCTCGAGAATGCACGCAGCTCAGCCCGCCGCATGGAGCAGCACTTGGCGGATGTCACTGCGGAGCGGGATGAGGCGAGAGCTGAGCTCGCATCTGCGGGCAAGCAGGCGGTGGCTGCGGCCGAGATGAGCGCACGTGATGCTGCTGTTCAGCGTGATGACGCGCGCGCGGCATTGGAAGCTGCTGAGCAGCGTTGCTCGTCACTTGAGGCGGCGTTGCAGCGCGCGAATGCGGAGAGTGCGCGCTTGAGTGCCCAGGCTCAGGCCCAGGCACGCGAGCTGGAGCTGGCCAAGTCAGCGGCATCAGATGCGCGTGCGCAAGCAGACGCTGCCAGCGAGGAAGCCAGCCAGGCAGTTGCACGCGCGGTGGATGCGGAGGCGCAGGCGGCAGCTGCGCGTGCGGAGGCCGCTGTTGCGATGGAGGAGGCAGCCACTGCTCGAGATACTTCGGATTTCGCAGTGAACACTCAGGCTGAGATCGCACGCACCATGGCGGCGGAGTGCCGGTCCGCGGAGCGCGCACGCGACAAAGCGGCCGCGGCCGCCGCCGCCGCGCACGCGGAGCTCGCAGCAGCCCAAGCTGAGTGCGAATCCCTGCGCTCCCGACTCCGCGATGCGGACTCAAGTCGACGGGGAAGCAGCATGAATGGGGGCAGCAACACGGATGTGGCGGCGCTGCGTGCGGCCCAAGAGAAGATGCTCGCCGCAGTCGCTGAGGCTGGCCGCAGCCGCGACGAGGCGTCTTCTCTGCGCCAGCAGTGCGGCCAGCTGTCTGCCCAGCTCGAGGCGGCGACTCGCAAGCTGGCTGCTGCGGACACCCGCGCCGCGGATCTGAGCGCGCAGGTGGAGCGGCTGACTCAGGCCCAGTCCATGGACAGCGGCGCCGAGTCTCAGCTGGACGCACTCACCGCAAGCCTGCAGTCTAAAGATGAGGAGCTCGATGCGGCGGCGTCCATGGCAGTGAACCTGCAGGAGCAGTTGGCGGCCCTTCGACGAGAGCATGACGCCGCTCAGCAGCGGGCCACAGCAGCATCCACCGCGGCGGCAGACGCGCATCTTGAGGCGCAGACTGCGGTTGAGCGCGCCGAGTGTGCGGAGGCGGAGTGCGAGGCGCTGCGTGCCGCGCTGGCTGCCAATGACGAGGCGCTGATGCATGCGCAACAGGCGATGCTTGCACAGGCGGACAATGGCGGCAGCGCAGATGATGGCGCCGCCAGCGCGCAGTTGCAGCAGCAGGTATCCGCTCTGCGAGCGCAGCTGCAGGCTGCTCAGGCGGACGCGGAGGCGGCGCGGGCGGAGGCGTCTGACGTGCAGCGCGAGTCGTTGTTCTTCTTGGGCGAGATGCAGGACGCCGTGAAAGCCGCAGACTCGCGCGGCGCATCTCTCCGCGCGGAGTTGATGGCTGCCAAGGCGCAGCTGGGCCGCGCGAGTGCTGCGGAGGAGGCTCTTCAGGAGGCAACAGCAAAGCTGGCTGATGCTCAACGTGACGCGGATGCTGCAAGAGCAGCGCATGCGGCACTTGCTGACCAAGTTGCTGCTTCAGAGCGCGCAGCTGCTGCCTCAGCGCAGGCGGCAGCGCGCATGCACGCGGTGCAACTTGACGAGCTCCAGCGCCAGGTTGTGGACGCAAAGGCGAAAGCGCGCACACTGGCGGCTGCTCTGCGCTCCATGCGCCGCGGCTCCTTGTCAAGGGATGACACCGCCGCGGCGTTGGCGGCGTTGGCGGCCAGCACGATGTCGGTGCCGGAGGCACTGTCAGCTGCCCCGTCTCACATGCCTGCAGACACCACCGAGGGCTTCACCATCGAGCTCGCCCGTATTGCTGGATGCGGCGCCGCCGTGTTGCCACCCGCGGTGGACTCTGGCGCGAGCCCGCTGCCGCCTATCGTGTCGCCTCAAGATGACGTCGCCGCCCGCGTGCGGCGAGCAACCGCGGAGTTCAAGAGCAGCGTGCAGCCGGCGCAGATGGTGGCTGCTGTGCGGCGCCTCAGCAACAGTGGGACACCTGTGGCGGTGACTCTGCGCCGACAGTCGCATGAGCTTGCAGGCCGGCTGTCGAATGCGTTCAGCATGCCGTCAGTAGCAGCAGTAGCAGGCGATGAGAATGCGCCGCCGCCGGGATCGCAGCACATAGCGGCGTCTGACTCGGACAGCTGCGTGGTTCTTCCGCCAATGATGTCGCCCGGAGCGTTCAAGCATGTAAGCTCACGCCGCAGCGGAGCGCGCCGCGCGCTGTCGGGCCTGCAGCCAAGCGCAGCAGAGCTTGCGCTCGTGAGATGATGCACATTTTCATTCAAGTTGACACAAAATTGGAATCTGTCGGAACTCGTCCTCTTTCGCCGAGTCCATACAGCAGCTGGCCGCCATGGCAGCGCCTTCTTCTGTGGATGCGCTCTGCATGGCTGCTGCAGATTGCACCTGCAACTTCAAACCGCTTCGGTTGAAGCGACGAGCGCCCGGCCCAGACGACATCCAGATTGACATGAAGTATTGCGGCGTCTGCCACAGCGACGTGCACATCGCACAGGGCGCTATAGCCGCCGTGGGAGGTGCTGTGGCGTACCCCATCGTTCCGGGCCACGAGCTAAGTGGCGTGGTCACAGCAGTTGGATCCAGTGTTACAAAGTTCAAGGTGCGCTGCTGCGCTGCTGGGCGGTCCCGGTCCCGGCCTAGAGCACTGAGATCCAGCCCGCGGTGGTTGCCTGGGCGTGTGGGGGCACGGGGCGGCTCTGGATCTGCTCGAAGCACTTGGGTGTTGTTAGTTTGGCCACCAGACACCTGACTCCCGGTCGTGGCCCCAACAGGTTGGGGACCACGTCGGCGTGGGTTGCATGGTGGACTCGTGCTTGTCCTGTGCCGCGTGTCTGCGCGGCGAGGAGCAGAAGTGCAGCAAGCAGGTGTCCACTTACAACGGCAAGGACAACGGCAGCGGTCGTGCAGCTGTGTTTCCTCCGGGGAGCGCCACTCTGGGCGGCTACACCACCGTCCACGTGGTCCATCAACGCTTCGCCATCCTGGTGCCTCCCAGCTACCCGCTTGAGTACGCTGGGCCGGTGATGTGCGCTGGAGTCACAATGTACGATCCTCTGAAGCGCTACGGCGCAAAAGCAGGCAGCAAAGTGGGCATCGTGGGCATGGGCGGCCTCGGACAGATGGGTGTACGCCTCGCCAAGGCCATGGGCTGCGAGGTGATGGCCATTTCGCGCGGCATGGCCAAGAAGGACCTTGCGACCAAGTGCGGTGCCGATCACTACGTCGCGTCCAGCGACGCGAAGGCCATGGAGCAGGCGGCTGGCAGCCTGGACCTGATCTTGAACACCATCTCCAACGACCATGATTACCACAGCTACACGAAACTCACCAATGCTCACGGGCGGCACATCATCCTCGGCCTGAACTCAGCCCTGGGCGCGGCGCTGGTGGTGGACATGCTGGTTTGCGGCAGCTCACGCGTCAAAATGAGCGGCATTGGCGGCATTCAGGCGACGCAAGAGGTTGTGGATTTGTGCGCAAAGCATGATATCCGCCCGGAGATCAAGATCATCGGCGTCCACGAAATCAACGACGTGTACGAAGACCTGGAGAAGGGCAACGACGCGGGTCTTCGCCATGTGATCGACCTGGCCACGCTGAACGACGAGGCGTTCACCAAGTGTACCGCGCCGCCTCCGGACCTGTCCACAACGAGCTCAGGCATGACGGGCTGGGGCATTATGTCCACTGCGCTGACCATGCTATTCACTGGCCGCTGGATTTGAGATCTCTGTGCTTTTATCTATTACTTAGCTACGGTCAACTGTCTCTGCAGGCGTGCTCCGTCTACCAACAAAGGACCTCTGTCGGGAAATACTTGCGCGCCAGAGACGCGTAGTACGGCTTGACCTCGTCCACATCCACGGTCTCGATGCTCTTGCTGTACAGGTCGCATCGATTGAACTCCTGCACCCACGCCAGCGCGGCCACGTCCGTGGTGTCGTTGCACAGGTGTTTGTATGCCCCATCGCGGTGCCAGGCGTAGAAGCTGTGGAACCGCACGATGGCGTGCGCCTCTGGCGGAAGCGTGCAACCGTTGCCAAGCATCACCTGGTAGGCGTACTCGTCGTGGCCCCAACTCATTGTCACAGCGTCGAGACCGCAGTGCGGCTGGTAAATACCACACGGCGTTGTGTAGCGCGCATCATGCGCATCCGGATTGCTCTCGAATGCGGAGCTGTACACGATGGAGGGATCAAATGCGCAGCCGACGGGGTGCGTGTCGCCCACGACGGCCCACTGCGGCTGCCTACCGAAGTCTGGATGCGCAAGAATCTTGCCTATGTCGTGTATGAAGCCAGCGAGGTGGAACCACGGCTTGTCGGGGTGCAGCTTGCGACACGCCTCTGCTGTCTGCAGCAGGTGCTGGATCTGCGAGCGCAGGGCGTGTGAAAAAAGGACAGTCTGCTGCTCAAAAGGAGAAGCGCTGACAGTGCAGGACGAAGAGTCAAGTTAGCCGCTGTCACCTGTGGCAAGTCCAAGTCCGGGTCACTGTCGTCCACGACTTCGTTCAGGAGCTCTGCACAATCGCAGGGCACGGCGTTCAGGCGAGCAGCGGCGAGGCAAGAATAGAGATGTCGACTCAGAGTGGCAACCAACCCTCACCTGCCGCCTCCCACAGCGTCATTCGACGCGTGTCCAGCCTCCCGAAGCGCTGTTTCTGCTCACAGGCGAATGCGAGCGTCTGCAGCCGGTGCTGCTCCACGTAGAAGGCACGCACGGACTTCTGTCTGGGCGTCTCCTGCGTCGAGTAGTCCCGGAACGACTGGCCGTAGTCATTCAGGCGCGCGGAGTCCTGGGACTCCGCAGGCGCACGCGCTACGGCGGCAGACATGCTTTGCCGCGCTGGACCTGGCGAAGGTCCGGTCTCACGTGCTCCCCTTCGCAGTGGCAGGGCCCCTTGCTCGGAGCACGTCGCGCGGAATGTACACGAAGCCGGCGCCGCTAGGCGCAACCCACGTGGCGCTGTGCATCTGCAACAGCAAGTACGCGAGCATCCCAGGGCGCACGCGTGATCATAAGAGCTCTACTAGAGCTCATACTGCCACACTATGAGTCTGTGCGTGTTGTGATAGCTCAGGGTGTGTCATGAATGCATCGCTTGCAGTTCTAGGAGTCTGCCGCAAATGTTCCGCCACCACTGTCGCCTCCACCGATGTCGCCACCCACGCCGTCCCAAGCCTGCGTCGCATAGTAGCTGTCGCCGTAGCCGTGATGTCGCTCGCCGAGCGCGCTGCCAAGCATGTAGCCGCCAAGCAATCCGGCGCCGCCCGCGAGGTAGGGCGACACGCCTCCCTGCTGCTGAGCCGAGCCATACATTGGATTGCTCGCGTATACCGGCTGGGCACCGGCAGGGTAGCCGTATGCCGCCTGCGGGGGCATGGTACCGAGCGCGACGCCAGACGGTTGCACCACCGGCAGATTGGATGCATTATTGCTTTTGCGCCGGGCGGCGTTGATGCAGCTGTATATGCAGAGCGACAGCAGGACCACCGGGATGATCACAAGCCAGAGAAGCCACCACCAGTTGGTCGAACTATTGCTGGTGGCATGATTCGTAGTCCTCTCGCCCGGCCGCGGGAAGCGTGGTGCCTGCGAGCGACTGCTTCGGCAGCGGTACTCCTCGCCTTCTTGGAGACACGTCGCTGCGCCAAAGCTGCTCGCCGCAGTCGGGCAGCAGAATGGTCGCTGAGCGAGGACGCCACAGCAGAGGCCCGGCGTGTTCTTGAAGGCTGCTTGGCATGAGCCACCTGGCGAACAGCACTCGCCGCACTTTGTCGCGTTGCCATCGCTCTGAGCGCAAGCCGCAACGAAGCAGGCGACTGCAGCAGTGAGGCGTAGTAACAGACGGGGCTGCATCTAGAATGAGCTTTGAGGCGGATCGATTGCGATGCCGGAGGGGTTTGCTAGTTCCCAGGTTTGCTGCAGATCACGGGGTTGGATTTGGGAACTGCGCGTGGACGGCATCGATGTCATCCAGCACCTCCTGCGGCAGCGGCCCCGCATGTGCTGCCGCGAGCAGCTCACACATCTGCTCTGTGTCAGTTGCACCCGTCAAGCTGCTCGCCACGCACGGGTGCGTCATGCTGAATCGAAGCGCCAGCGCAGTGATGCTCATGCCGTGCAGCGCGGCGATGCGGGTGTAGGCGTCCACAGCAGCTCGCACATTCGGTCTGCATGCAAAAACAATGCATCAGGTCACTATCGGAGACGGTGACTGCAGAATAGGCACGCGGCGCACTTTTCGAATGAATAGCGCCCCTCTGCTTCTGCGTATCGACCTCTGTACAGATTCAAGCGCGCCGTCGGCAGCGCGCCTCCCGGGGCGAAGTACTTGCCCGTCAGAAGGCCCTGTGGAGGAGCGGGCTCAGTCCATGGCGCAGCGCATGACAACTGCGCAGATGCCCAATGAACGCACCATGGCTAAGGGGCTGTACGCAAGCAGACTGACACGCTCCCGGTGGCAGCATTCAGCAAGTGAGGACTGCTCCAGAGAGAGGGAGTAAGATGCGCGCAGGTTGCAAAGACGCGCACAACACCTGCCAAACACGTGCCTCGAATAGCCGGCATGTCAGGCTGTACGCGTTCTGGAGACACGCCACGCGGGGGAGCGCGCCACGGGAGTGTTCGGCCTCGCCTAGGAAGCGCATCAACCCCCAGGCCGTCTCGTTGCTCAGCCCCACATGCCGGACCTGACGCACGGCAATATGATTTATGTGTCAGCAGGTGCGCGCCAGCGTGGATGCAATCAGGAGACGCGCCTTGCCCGCAGACACGAGGGAAGCGAGGGTGTCCAGCTGCTCCCGTATGGGCTCCGAATCGCCGTAGTCAGCAGCAATATCGAACGCAACGTCTCCGAACATAGGCACATAGCTTGCATTGGAAATGAGGCGCGTAAGGCGGGTGGACACAGAGCGATGAGTCGACCAAAACAGCGTACCGGTCAGGCCAGTGAATCTGCAGCAGGTCGATGTAATCGGTGCCGAGGCGCGTGAGTGAGGCATCCACAGCAGCAGACACATTAGCCGCGTCTAGGCGAAGCGGGCCGCCCCGAAGCCAGGACATGGCTGCTGGGCCAGCAACCTTAGTGGCCACTGTCAGACGCGCCCGAGTGCCGGAGTCACGCAGCCAGCGGCCTAAGAACTGTTCTGACCGGCCCTGAGGGAAGCAGTTGCGACATTGGCGCAGACAGGGTCAGTCACGACATTTCTTTGCAATTGACTCACAGTTCTCGGAAGACGGCACGCACTTGCGTCTCTGCTCGCTGCGGCACTGGATACATCTCCGCCGTATCGAACAGAGTCACACCTCCGTCCGCTGCAGGCAGGTTCCGCGGAGCGGAACGAGTCAGGGAAACCACTTGCAGAGTGAGCTAGGTGGAGAAGCGCACACGCGCCTGCTAGACTCAGGATGCGAGCTGACTCCTCATACGTGTTCCGCTCACCTGACACGCGCGCACGGCGACTCAGCTCGCTGCGCAGACTCGACGCACAGAGAGGGAGAGGACTCACCGAACGTCATGGTGCCCAGCCCCAGGCGAGACACACGCACGTCTGTGGCGCCCAGGGCGGCATGTTGCATGCACTGCGTGACGGAGCAACGCCGTGTGCGCTGGCATGATGTGCCGCCGTGCAGAAAGGCGAGCCTCTGGCATTTGAAGGACTGCATGCACGCGCGCAGAGCAGAACAGCTACATGTAGTCACTATAGTATATTGATTCGGCGGAGATGGATGAAAACGAATCGCAAGGATGACGTGGCTATCAAGTACAGTACTGTAAGCCTCCGCAAGATGCACATTAGCAGGTGAAGGTCCCCTGGATGCGCGCCAGCCGCGCTCGAGTCAATATGAAAGCACGCGTGAGTCAAGCCGCTGCTTACATAGCAGAGGGCGTGTGCGAGCCTTACGACGGAGACAAGCATGCGCACGCGGGGAGCAGCGAAGGCGAAGCCACGCTGCAGCTGCTCTGTTACATCCTCAGCAGCGGTGTGCCCGCCCTGCCGTTCGCATTCAGAAGCAGCGGCTGCTTCCTGGGCCTGCTGCTGCTCACGGGTTGCACCCTCGCCGCTGTCGCCAGCTCCGCGCTGCTGTTCAACGCGGCACAGACGACGGGCGCAACGAGCTATACTGACCTCGCCACTCTCGCGCTGGGTCCTACTGCGGGCAGCATCACGGCCGCATGTGTGGCTGCTGTGCAGCTGGGCGCGCTGGTGGCGTGCGTCAACGTGCTGGCAGACCTCCTCTCTGCTTGGGCGGGAAAGGACTTGCCTGCGGGCGCGGAGCCGTCCCGAGGCGGAGTCATGGCTGCCGTCGTAGCGCTCGCTCTGCTGCCACTCGCGCTCGGCCTGCGCTCGCCGAGAGGCGTCCATCTGCTCACTGCGGCAGGGACAGCGTTCATCGCAGCCTTCCCGCTGGCGCTACTTGCGCACGCATTGTCGCTGCCGTCACACACGCAGATGCATGAGCACGCGGCCAGTGACACGCGCCTTGCATTGTGGCGTCCTGGAGGCGCTGCTGTGGCGCTGTCCGTGGTTGTCTATGCAATCGGCAACTCCCACGGCAGCATGTTCGCGGTCTACGCATCTCTGCGGCAACCCTGTCCGGAGCGTATGACTGCTGTGGCGGCGAGCAGCCTGTGCGCCGCGGCAGTGGTGTACGCCCTCGTGGGCATCGGAGGGTATTACACGTTTGGGGAGAGCGTCCAGGGCGATGTGCTGCGTAATTTCGGGGGAGGAGGAACAGCAGGCCAGTCGGCTGTGCCTGCATCTACTCCCGGTGGCGGAGCCGCCGCTCATGTGGCGCGCTTCATGGCGCAGGCGCTCCGCTTCGGCTACGGGGTCTCCATGGCTGCAGCCATCCCTCTGGCCCTGCTGCCGCTGCGCGATGCACTCGTTCCCTGGGCAGCTGCAGCCGCCAAGCAATGCGCGCATCACACTGCCGATGGCGCCGTGTCTGCTGCAGCCCGGACGTGGTTGCTTCAGAGCGCCATCACAGCTGCGCTGCTGGTCGCTGTGCTCTGCGGCGCAGTCATGCTGCCAGGCCTCGAGTTCGTAGCCGCACTGTGCGGATGCACAGCCTGCGTGCTGCTCTCCTCAGTGCTGCCCGCAGCCATACACCTGCGCGTCATGGCACGCAGGCGGAGTCCAGGGCCGCGGGTTGTGTGGGCAGGCGCAGCCGCCCTCTTCGTGGCTGGCCTCCTCGCCTGCGCCGTGTGCACGCGCGCCACCCTCGTCGCAGTGGCGCACGAGCGAGAGGCGGTGGCGCTGGCGCAAGCACTGGTCACTGCGGAGCGTTCAGCCAACGCAAAGACACAGCGTCTCAGCGCCGCTGTTGCTGCGGTGGCCACTCTTGAAGCCGTGGGTGTGGCGGCGGAGGAGCTGTCTCGCGCGCAGATGCAGGCGGACCAGGCGCTAGATAAAGTGCAGAACGCGGCGGCGTCTATCTCAGCAAAGGGCGCTGTGGGGAGCACGCCTCGGAGGCCGTGGACGCCGTCCGCATTGACAGAGACGCCAGTTGCACCTGACGGCGCGGCTGCGCTGCAGGTTGCAGCAGCCGAGCTGGCCTCAGCGCGGTCGCAGGTGGAGTTCAGATTGGCAGGCGTCACTGCAGCCGTAGAAGCCATGGATGGGCTGACTCGCCTGCACGCCAATGCAACACAGCAAGAGGAGCAGAAACCAGTCAAGCAGCAGCAGCGTGCAGGTCTTTCTCCGCCGCCGCGTGGTGCTGCTGCCAAAGCTGGGGGTGGGAGTGAGGGCCACACGGTGACGGAGGCCGCCAACACAACCGTCGCTGCGGTGCAACACACAGCTGCTGCGCTGGCGGCAGCGCAGCAGGCCGCAAACAGTGCCGCGGGCGCGCTCGCAGCGCAGGCGGCACATGTCCGGGGGTCCGGTGCACAAGCGAGCGGCCTCAGTGCAGCTGGCCGAGTCGATGCCGCCGCCGCTGCTGCCGGCGCCGCGTCGCGTAGCAGCAACGCGACTCTGAGTCAGCTACAGCACGCGGCTGTGACTCAGGCGGCGGTGCTGGAGCGGGAGCTTGAAGACGCGCTGGTGGAAGTGCAGCAGAACGAAAAGGAGGAGGAGCTGCAGGTGGCTGCGGCGATGGATGATGGCGGCATCCGTGGGGCTGTGTCGGCGCCTCCACCCGTGCCCAGGGGGAGCGGCGTTGTGAACGTCACCACCGCAGCACAGGCGGCAGTGCAGGCTGTTGCGAGGAGCAGTGTGCAGGCAGCCGGCGCAAAAGCAGTGGTGCGTGCCCACTTGGTCTCATTCTCATGGTGTGTCTGTGTCCCGCACCGCGCTCATATATACCCGTCCTGCTCTCTGTGTGCGCAGAAGGTGGGCGATGAGGAGGTCATTCAGCGGGCAGCAGACATCGCAAGGGCCCTGGGTGCTGGCCAGGCACTGGGTGCCGTAGTCGAGGCAGTCGTTGAGGAGCAGCAGCAGCAGCAGCAGCAGCAGCAGCAGCAGCAGGGAAAGGTGGCGCCGCCACCGCCGCAGGCAGACGGAGTGCAGGGTCGTACCACCTCGACGCCAGTTCTCTTGCCTCGCAAGGCTGGCCTCGCAGGAGCAGAGGCGCAATGATGACGGCACAGTCCTCAATGCAAATACGATTCATTGACGTAGAGAAGATAGCACGTCAGGCGGTCGCCACATCAGCACAAGTTGCATTAGCTTGGATTCCTCGCAATTCCTCCAAGATCGGACTTGGCGCGCGCACGTGACTGCATTCGAAGTTTGTGAACACAGCTCTTCATGGCCGCGACCGTCGCTGCGCTGGGCGGTGAGTGCAGCCAAGCTGTCGTTAATGACTCTGCCGTAGCTGCTGCTGTTGCTGTGGATGGTGCACGCGGCGTGGACAGTGGCGCTAGTGACACAGCAGACTCGCTTGGCTGTCTCCCTCCGCGCCTGCGCTCGCTCTGCGAGCGCTACAAGGTGACTGTCGCAGAGGCTGCAAGTCTGCTGGCGTGGCTATTCACGGGGTTCTCCTTCGTCATCGCCAAGCGGGCTTTCGACGACTGCAGCCCGCTGGTGCGTGACGAGCGGCCGGAGAGGCGTGCCTGCACCAGAGAGGCGCCGGGGGCTGCTCTTTCCTCGAGACCCCCCGCCAAAGGCCAAACTCTGGTCCCTCGCCGCGCCTCTCACGCCCCTCGCCTCTGCGTGCCTGTCCACAGCTGTTCCAGGCCCTCCGGTTCACTGCGGGCGCGGTGTTCCTGCTTTTCATCTACCGCAAGCGCCTCTCGGCACTGCGTAACCACTACCGTGGTTCAATAATCGTGGGCACGCTGGTTGCGTTGGGCTACGTTCTGCAGTCGCTGTCTCTGAATCTCATATCTCCCACGCGCAACGCGTTCTTGACAAGCCTGTGCGTGCCGCTCACTCCTTTGATAATCAGTGTGGTGACCCGCAAACTGCCCCCCCTTCTGATTGGAATCGCCGCTGCAATGGCTGGCCTCGGAACATGGTTACTCACTGACGGAGGAGGCTCCGGGTGGTCCACTGGCGACAATCTAATGATCGGTTGCGCTGTTATCTTCGCCATCCACTTCATCGCACTGAACCACTACTGCACGCAAGCGCCTGACGCGCCTGATGCGCTTGCGTTCGGCCAGATTGCTGTGGGAACACTCGTGTCGTGGGCATTCGTTCCACTGGACCTCGTCAATGCCAGTGGCTTGTACCTCCGCGGCACTCCCGCTCTAATCTCCGGCATTTTCATCACCGGCTGCCTTGCAACTGGGGGCTCCTTTGCCATGCTGTCCTGGGCGCAGCCGCACGTGTCCGCGAGTCGCACAGCGGTCATCTGCGCGACGGAGCCCTTATTTGCTGCCCTTGCAGCGTTCCTCATTTTCAACGAATCCCTCTCATCACCGGCCATGGGAGGCGGTGGCATTATCCTGGGAGCTATTGTGGTGTCCTCCATCGACGGCGACACCGTCAAGGACAGCATACGCAAGGTGTGCTGCAGTCACAAGCTTGGCGTTGATGATGCCCCAGCGACGCAAGACGACGTTGTCGTCGTGTAATTCAGCGCCTGCGTTGCCGCCGCCGTCCCCGCGAGGCCGCCGCCACGTCGGCTGAATCTGTCATAATTAGCCCCCTTCGGGGCGCCCCGCACGCCAGCAAGTCCGCTGCGGTTGCTTGCCATACCGCGCAGAGGACGCGTCTGCGTGTCGCACAGGGGAACCCGGGGTGTGGGGGGTTGGGACACGGTTGCGTGAACAATGCGGGGCTTTGCAAAGAAGTTTGGCGGCGGCGCGTCCACGCCAGCTGCTCCAGCGGCTAAGAAAGATGTAGCGCAGCCAGGTCCACCTACGGCTGGCGCCACTCGCCCCGCGGGCGGACAGAATGCAGTTCCGAGTGGCGTCCCAGGTCGGCCAGCAGCAGACGGGAAGGCTGCCGCCCCGTCTGCGACCGCAAGCAGTGCGTCCGTGGCCTACGCGGAGGTGTTGCCCGCCTTCCGCGACGTTCCGGCGGGCGACCGGCAGGCTCTGTTCGCCCGGAAGCTGCAGCTGTGTAGCTTCACGTTCGACTTCAGCGACGCGTCCGCGCACGTGGCTGAGAAAGAGGTGAAGCGGCAGACGCTGCTGGAGCTGGTGGAGTACGTCAACACGGGGCAGGGCAAGTTC
>Ga0164296_1002030_pt1 | contig 20594 bp, 16 predicted proteins | sample GEODES057metaG_FD_113533 | JGI IMG/M metagenome (GOLD analysis project Ga0164296, IMG submission 113533) | Dystrophic lake water microbial communities from Trout Bog Lake, Wisconsin, USA - GEODES057 metaG | ecosystem: Environmental > Aquatic > Freshwater > Lake | place: USA: Trout Bog Lake...
CTTGGATACCCTTTTCGGGGGTGCGGAGACCATTGCAAGAGAGGTGAAGGCGATGTCAGGTGGGAAATTTGAAATTTCTACCCACGCTGCAGGAGAATTAATGCCCGCTTTTGGGGTCGTCGACGGTGTACAGCAAGGATCTGTGGAGTGCGCGCACACCGCTCCCTATTACTTTTTCGGTAAAGACGAGACATTCGCCCTCGGATGCGCTATTCCTTTCGGACTCAACAGCAGACAAACTACGGCTTGGATGATTGAGGGCAATGGCATGAAGTTGATGAGAGAGTTTTATGCCAAATACAATATCGTGAACTTTGCAGCCGGTAATACGGGGTCTCAAATGGGGGGCTGGTTTCGCAAAGAAATCAAATCAGTCGCCGATATCAAGGGGCTTAAATTTAGGATTGGCGGGTTTGGGGGAAGAATTATTGAGCGCTTAGGAGGAATACCGCAAAACATTCCTGCCGGGGACATTTACTCAGCGCTGGAGAAGGGGACAATAGATGCTGCCGAGTTTGTAGGTCCCTACGACGATTTAAAATTGGGTCTGAGCAAAGTGGCGCCCAATTATTACTACCCTGGTTGGTTTGAGGGGGGTGCCCAGATTGATTTGTTTGTCAACAACAAGGCACTCGATTCGTTGAGCCCAGAATTTAGGTCTATCTTAGAGGCCGCTTGCGCAGTCGCTCACTCTGATGTTCAGGCCAAATATGACGCAAGAAACCCAGGAGCTTTAAAGCAACTCGTTGGAAGCGGAACGAAGTTAAAAGAGTTTCCAAAAGACGTCCTCACCTCAGCGTTCGCCGCATCCGAGAAGTACTACGAAGAACTCAGCGATAAAAACGAAAACTGGAAGAAGATTTTCCCTGACTTCAAAAAGTTCAGGGCTGAGCAAAACTTGTGGTTTAGTTTTACAGAAGCTACCTTTGACCGCTTCATGCAAGCGCAAAAGCTATAAACAAAAGGTCTTTTGAGACTTTCTAAAGCTCTTTGAGATTTTTTGCGATGGCCGGCTAGGTATAACTAGCCGGTCTTTTTATTTGCTGCGATTAAACAGATCCTTAATTCTCTTTTCCTCTGCATCACCGGCCGCCTTTTCTTGCTCAGCGGTGGTGCCAGCAGCAGCTCCTGGTGCTGTGTCCGAGCTAAGAGATTCCTCACTGGAGCGTGGCATCTCAATGACGATACTCTCAGGATCTATGACCGCTTCTTTGGTCAAAAAGACAGTCACTGTTTGCGGTACGAATATCACAATAACGACCAAGAGCAATTGCATGATCACCCATGGAATAGCTCCAAGGTAAATATCTTTTGACAGCACTGGCCTGGGTATTCGGGCCTCCTTGAAAAGCGTATCTGCAATCCCTCTTAAATAAAACAGCGCAAAGCCAAAGGGTGGATGCATAAAGCTAGTTTGCATATTCACGCAAAGCAGCACACCAAACCAAACCAGATCGATTCCCAATTTGTTGGCCACTGGACCTAGGAGGGGGAGAATGATGAATGCGATCTCAAAGAAGTCCAGGAAGAAAGCCAAAAAGAAAATAAAGATATTGACCACGATCAGAAATCCAACCTGCCCTCCTGGTAAATTCGATAGCATCTCCTCCACCCATTTGCCCCCCTCGACTCCTTGAAACACCATAGAAAAGACGCGTGAACCGATCAAAATAAAGACCACCATGGCCGTCAAGCGCATGGTGCTGTGCATTGCCTCCCATATGAGTTGGCGCGATATCCGCCCGTGGATAGCAGCGAGAAATAGGGCCCCCATGCAACCCATCGCACCTGCCTCAGTGGGAGTTGCAATGGCCGAATCCATGCCGGGGAGTCCTCCCATGGAGCCCAGGACTGCAAAAATCAAAAGTGCAGAGGGGATGATTCCCCTTAAGCACTTGAGCCAAAGCCTCCATCCCTGGAGGGTTCTTGCTGATGCAGGGACTCCGGGCACGTGGCTTGGTTTAAGGACACCGAGGAAAAACGTGTACAGAACAAATATGAGGACTTGCAAAATAGAGGGTCCCCACGCACCTTTGTACATATCCCCAACTGAGCGTCCTAATTGGTCTGCCATCACGATCAGCACCAGTGAGGGAGGGACGAGCTGTGTGATGGTGCCAGAGGCCGCAAGTACGCCGGTTGCATAGCGCATGTTGTAGCCGTAGCGCAGCATGACCGGCAATGAGATGAGGGCCATCGCAATCACTTGCCCTGCAACCGTCCCCGTAATTGCCCCTAAGATAAATCCCACAATAATGACCGAATACCCTAAGCCACCTTTGACGGGGCCAAAGAGTTGGCCCATCGAGTCAAGCATGTCCTCAGCCAGACCGCATTTCTCCAGAATCGCCCCCATGAATGTGAAAAACGGAATGGCAAGCAACAAATCGTTGGCCAAAATGCCAAACACATTTAAAGGCAAATTTGCCATAAAACCACTTGGAAACCAGCCCATTTGGATGGCGTAGAAGCCGCATGCCAGACCCAGCGATGCAAGCGAGAAGGCAACAGGGAATCCGATGAGCATCATCAAAATGAGGCCACCAAACATGTAGGGCGGGAAATTCTCCATTACAAACATCAGGTCATCCTAAATATTTTAAATTGATAAAAAAGTTAACTAACCATATTAAATTGAATTTAAACCTGGATCTTGGTCAAAATTAATATGAAAAAAATTCAACTTTACTGAACTGGCTTTTCGTAATTGGTGTCCATCTTAATCACACCCCTCAAATGGGCAATGCGTTTAACGATCTCGCTCAGGCCTTGCATAAATACCCAAGAAAAACCAAGCGGCAACAGCATCATCGCTGGCCAGCGAACCAATCCACCCGCGTTGCTTGATACCTCCCCAGAGGCCAGCATTTTAAGGAACAGTGGAAAACTGAGCCACCCCATAAACCCCATCACAGGCAACAAAAAGACGATGAGTCCAAAAATATCCACATAGACTTGAAACTTTGAGCCGATGGATCCGTAGATTAGATCGACTCGTACATGCTCATTTCGCTTTAATACCAAAGGAGCGCCAAGCATCACAGTTGCAGCGAAGAGGTACCACTGTATCTCAAGCCATCCATTGGAGCTAAAGTCTAAGCCGTAACGAACAAAGGCGTTGCCCGCTGAAATTGAGGCTGCTAGAAGTACGGTCCAAGCCGCAAGCGTGCCTAAGCGCTCGCTGATCCAGTCAATAGCGGCAGAGAATTTAAGGAACACGTGCATTTTCAAGTTTCCAGTAAAGGTTTTAATGAAATAGGGAGGTTAATGGGCTTGAGCATAGCGCAACTAAGGGCTTAATTGCGCTAAAAATGATGTGGCGCTTTTAATCCCTAAAAATGTCAACACTAAGGACCCAAACAAATGAAGGCCAATGGTTGCAAGCGCTAAAAACCATTTGGACTCGCTCACCATAAAAATGACCTCTGCGCTAAAGGACGAGAAAGTGGTCAAAGATCCCATAAACCCCGTAACTAGCGCCAATCGCCAGATGGGGTCAATTTGAGAAAGCTCGTTGAAAACACCTACGCATACCCCAACCAAATAACCGCCTATTAAATTGCACGCAAGAGTTCCAAGTGGAATTGGTGCAAGGGCGTTGAAGAGCAAACCGAGTTGCCAGCGCGTCAATGCTCCTAAACAGGCACACACACAGATGATTGATACTTGAAACATGGCTAAGGTTTAGGGCGAACCCAGGTTTTGCAAAATGCTCATATAGGCGCGCACCCCTTGCTCGACCGAGTGAAAAGTGTGCTTGCACCCCGCCGCTCTAAGAGAGCTTAAGTCGGCCTGGGTGTAGCACTGGTATTTGCCGATGAGGGCTTGAGGGAATTCAATGTATTCGATCAACTGTTGTTCCACAGCCTGCGACAGGCTGAGGGCAGGAGAGTTTTTTTTCTTTTTCCTAAAATCTCGGTGAGCGTTAATGACGGAGAGCGCCACATCGTTAAAAGGCTGCGCCCGACCTGAGCCCAAATTAAAAAGTCCTGATTGATTAGGATGATCAAAAAACCATAGATTCACCGCAACAACGTCATCAATGTAGACAAAGTCCCTCATTTGCTCGCCTGCGTTGTAACCCCCGTAAGCCCCAAAGAGTTTGACACGCCCCGTCTCTAGGAGTTGCTTGTTTTGATGAAACGCCACACTCGCCATGCGTCCCTTGTGTTGCTCGCGGGCTCCGTATACGTTGAAATATCTGAAACCCACCAATTGATTTGGAGAATGCTCAAATTTAGTGCCGTAGAGGGCGCGCATGCGTTGATCAAATAAGAGCTTGGAGTAGCCGTAAACGTTGAGTGGTTTCTCAAATTCAGGGGTCTCTTTAAAGACGCTTGAGCCACCGTAGGTGGCTGCTGAGGAGGCGTAAATGAGCCTGGTGTTTTGTAGGAAACAGCTCTTTTGGAGGGTACAGGTGAGGGAGAAATTGTTATCCATCATATAGCGTCCATCCGTCTCCATGGTGTCGCTACAAGCACCTTCATGAAAAACGGCCTCGACTTTACCGTAAGCGCCCGCAGCAAAGAGCTCGTAAAAGTCGCTTTGGTCTACGTAGTCGGTAATTTTTAAGTCAACTAAATTAGTGAATTTTTCTCCATCCGTTAAATCATCCACCGCAATAATATCTGTGATGCCTCTTGAATTGAGGCCTTTAATAATGTTGCTGCCAATAAAGCCCGCTGCCCCAGTCACTACGATCGTCATGCCGTCAACTCCTGAAAACTGACACTCGCAGTGCCAAATTTACCCACCACGATACCCCCAGCCTTATTGGCCCAAGGAAGCGCCTCGCGCACGGTTAGTCCACCGGCCATTAAAACGGCCAAGGTGGCAATCACTGTGTCTCCTGCCCCTGTTACGTCAAAGACCTCAAGGGCTTGAGCTCCGACATGTACCTCGCCTGATGCGTCAAATAGACTCATACCCTCTTCGCTTCGCGTCAGCAGCAGTGTATGTATCCCAAGATCAGCGCGGAGTCGGTGTGCTCTTAATTTTAAATCCTCCTCACTGCTCCAATGACCAACCACTTCCCTAAGCTCTTGTTTGTTGGGGGTAATCACGGTGGCCCCTTTGTACCTTGAATAATCATTTCCTTTGGGATCAATCAAAACGGGTTTATAGTGTTTTTTGGCAATCTCGATCATGCGCTCAATCTCTCCCAATCCGCCTTTGCCGTAGTCGGAGAAAACAACGGCCTCGTGGCTGCTGATTAGTTCATTGAATTTTTCTGTCTGAGAGGCAAGGGTCTCGTGCTGGGGATTGTTCTCAAAGTCAACTCTGAGGAGCTGCTGTTGGCGACCAATCACCCGCAGCTTCATGGTGGTTTTTAGTTGGGGGTCGCGACCAAAATAAGGTTTAATCCCACTCACACTTATTAGTTGCTCTAACTTGTGACTGGCCTCGTCCTCGCCCACCACACTCAGCAGGCTAATGGTGGCTCCAAGACTAACTCCGTTACAGGCAACGTTGGCAGAGCCCCCGAGTCTGTCCTCCTCCCTTGTGATTCGAACAACTGGTACGGGTGCCTCAGGGCTAATTCGCTCAACCGAGCCGTACCAGTACCTGTCAAGCATCACATCTCCAACAACGAGAACTTTTGATGCTTTTACGTTATCTAAGGACAAGGTTTTCATAATTCTTCAATTCTCTCAGGGGGATAACTGTCCCAAGACTGGCATCCAGGACATTGCCAAAAATGAGTTAAGGCCTCAAACCCGCAGGCTGCGCAGCGGTATCTTTTAAGAGGCGTTGCCGCCTTGTTCAGGGTTTGCAAGACTGTCGTCTGAGTGGCTGCGTTGGAGAGTGTCTCTGCACTAAGCCAGCGCGTGGCTGCAATCAAAGAGGGTGTGCGCACCAGGTGTTGGGCGTAAAGATTTTGGACCACTGGGTTCATCGGGGAATTAGACTGGCCCGTTTTGCCGAGCTCACCTGAGGGGAGGGTGTAGTCTTCATCCTTTGGACTCAACTCTATGAGTGCTTCGAGTACATCGAGTCTGGGTTTATTTTGATAACTCTCACTGAGTATGAGCCGGGCCTCACCTGTTTGGTGAAGTTCTTTGGCAAATTGAGCGAGCAGGGGGGCGCCCAGACCTGCAAACCTGGGGGTCTCTTTAAAGAGCAGTTTGACCGTATCAAGCGCTTTTGGGGTTTGACCTTGGAGGTGCAAAAGATGCGCCAAAGTAAGTCTTGATCGAGCGTGAAGGGGTGAGCACAAGAGGGCACCATCTATCAGAGTTTGAGCCCCTTTAGGGTCTGCTGACTCAAGGACTTTGGCCTGCTCGCATAAGTAGTGGGCCAAGCGAGCGGAGAAATCTCCCTCTCCAAGCGTTTGAAGGCGTTTGGCGACTTTAGCTGCCTGCTCCCAGTCCCTAGAGCGCTCGTACAGGGTTAGTAGAGCGAGCATCGCTTGCCCCTCCATTTGAGTTCCCTCCAAGTCTTTGAGTGCGTTCTCGGCTCTGTCGATAATTCCGGCTCTTAAGTAATCTTGAGCCAAATCAAACATCGCGCGGTGTCTATCTTTGGTGGATAAGTCCGCTCGGGCCAGTAAGTGTTGGTGCACTCTAACGGCGCGCTCAAACTCCCCCCTTTTTCTAAACAGGTTACCCAAAGCAAAGTGCAACTCAGAGGTATCTGGGTCTTGTTGAACGGCCTCAATAAAAGAGTCAATGGCTTGGTCTTGTTGTTCGTTAAGTAAGAAGTTTAGGCCTTGAAAATAAGCTTTTGGATTGCGTTGATTTTCTAATTTAAGTTGTTGAATATCAAAGCGTGAGGCAACCCATCCAAGCGCAAACACAGCGCACGCGCCCATTAACAACCACACCAAATCAATAACCATAGGTGGCTTTCAGCCTGAGCGTGCATAGCACCCTTAGGGCTCTGAGTGTTAAAGGAGATGTAATGAATGAGTTCACTGCAGTGGGGGGTGTCTTTGGCGGTGGCTTTAAGGTTTAAAAGGAACTGAATTTAGTCGGCTTTAGTTGATCTATTCGATCCATTTGATCTTTCTGATCTTTTTTGTCTCTTAACACATCACGCTCATCACGCGGTAGGCGCGCAATCTTCCTAGCTCGCCACCAACGGGGAACCATCGCTAGTGCACCAACAATCAAACCTATTGTAAAGACTGTCAAAACGATCAAAACCATCGGCCCACGCCAACTCATGCCAAAGAAGAAGTTGACAATCACCTCATGCTGATTGTTGAGTGCAAAGGCAAAAAGTGTAAAAAAAATGGCTGCCTTCAGAATCCACCGAAGCAGCCACAGAGTGTGTTTCAATCTTTTTTCCCCGTTGATTTATGGATTCATTTTAGTATCGGTTAAGTTTAGATGGGCAGTATTCTCATCTACCGCCTCTCTAAGCGCTTTGCCGGGCTTGAAATGAGGAACCCTTTTCTCCGGTATTGCCACTTGTTCTCCAGATCTTGGGTTACGCCCAAGTCTGGGTGGGCGACGGTTGATTGAAAAACTGCCAAAACCTCTGAGCTCGATGCGGTGACCGCGCGTTAGGGCGTCACTCATCGCATCAAGCAAAGCTTTCACAGCGAACTCAGCATCTCTGTGTGTGAGCTGAGGGAACTGAGAGGCCAGTTCTTCAACCAAATCACTTCTAGTCATTGTATTGACGACAATCTAATGGAATTAAGATTGTGAGTCTTCTGGGGTATCCAACTTGGCTCTTAAGAGCGCTCCAAGACTTGTGGTCCCTGCGTTCTCGCGTGAGCTTTGTTGGTTCAAAGAGGCCATGGCTTCTTGTTGATCAGCGGCGTCTTTGGCTTTAATAGAGAGCTGGATGTTGCGGGTTTTTCTGTCCACGTTAATGACCACCGCTGTGACCTCATCGCCTTCTTTGAGCACAGTACGGGCATCTTCAATACGCTCGCGAGATATCTCGCTGACTCTTAAGTAACCCAGCACTTCTTCGCCTAAGTCAATTTCAGCACCTTTTGCGTCAACTGTTTTGACCTTACCCGTTACGATTTGTCCCTTCTCGTTTACAGAGACAAACGTTGTGTAAGGATCTGCATCGAGTTGTTTGATACCAAGGGAGATACGCTCGCGCTCGACGTCAACGGCCAACACAACCGCCTCAACTTCTTGCCCTTTTTTGTAGTTGCGAACTGCGGCCTCACCGGTCTCATTCCAAGAAAGATCGGACAAATGAACCAAACCGTCAATGCCTGCTGCGAGTCCCACAAACACTCCAAAGTCAGTAATGGATTTGATAGGGCCTTTAACTCGGTCACCACGCTTGGTGTCCTGCGCGAATTCTTGCCATGGGTTTGCACGGCACTGCTTCATACCAAGGGAGATGCGGCGCTTGTCCTCATCAATCTCTAGAACCATCACTTCGACCTCGTCGCCTAGGGAGACGATCTTACTTGGAGCCACGTTTTTATTGGTCCAGTCCATTTCGGAGACGTGTACCAAACCTTCAATGCCGGGCTCTAGCTCAACAAATGCTCCGTAGTCAGCAATGTTTGTGACCTTACCAAACATGCGAGTGCTTTGTGGGTAGCGTCGTGCAACGCCCATCCAAGGATCATCGCCCATTTGTTTAAGTCCGAGAGAGACACGGTTTTTATCAGTATCAAATTTAAGAATCTTAGCCGTAATCTCTTGGCCCGCTTGCACCACTTCGCTTGGATGGCGCACACGTCTCCAGGCCATATCTGTGATGTGCAGTAAACCGTCGATACCACCCAAGTCGACAAATGCGCCGTACTCGGTGATATTTTTAACAACCCCGTGAACCACTGAGCCTTCTTTAAGCGTATCCATCAACTTGGCACGCTCCTCGCCCATAGAGGCCTCAATGACCGCGCGGCGGCTGAGCACTACGTTGTTGCGTTTGCGGTCAAGCTTGATGACTTTAAACTCCATCGTCTTGTTCTCAAATGGACTCAAATCCTTGATGGGGCGTGTATCAATAAGCGAGCCTGGTAGGAAAGCACGGATACCGTTCACCAACACAGTCAATCCGCCTTTGACTTTGCCGCTGGTGGTGCCACTTACAAACTCTCCAGACTCTAAAGCTTTTTCAAGCGACAGCCATGAAGCCAAACGCTTGGCCGTGTCGCGGCTGAGGATGGTGTCCCCGTAGCCATTTTCAACGCTGCTAATCGCAACAGAGACAAAGTCTCCTGCTTGTACCTCGATCTCACCAAGATCGTTTTTAAATTCTTCAATTGGGACATAAGCCTCTGATTTGAGACCCGCATTGACCACGACGTGGTTGTGTTCAACACGTATCACTTCAGCAGTGATAACTTCACCCGTACGCATTTCTGAGCGTTTTAGGGATTCTTCAAACAGTTCGGCAAAAGATTCTGACATAAAAGTTTTCCTAAGCAAAACGATAGAGACTGGTTGTGCCCGCGGTTCAAGGGTGAACTGCAAAGCATGAATGATCTTCCCGTTTGCTTTGTTGTGCGGGCTTTGAGAGCGCCCGCTGGGGTTAAGTTAATGATCCACACAACCGATGCGCAAGACGCGCAGAAAGGGGCGATGTGGGCCGCAATCGAAATCAAGCAGTTAATCAAGTAGAACCGCCTCAGTGGGAGTATTCCCCAAAAAGAAGTCTATTTAAAAGCCTGCTTTTCTTCCCACAAAGACAAAACTTGGCTCACTGAATCTTCAATGGATAGGCTAGTGTTGTCTAAATGAAAAGCCTCTTTGTCCGCTAGTAAAGGCGCAACACTTCTCGTACTGTCACGCAAGTCCCGAGCCTCTAAATCAGCAAAAAGGTCTTCTATTTTAGCCTGAATTCCTTTTGAAATCAATTGCTTATGTCGTCTTTTTGCTCTTTCCATTGCACCAGCAGTCAGAAATAGCTTTAACTGTGCGCCAGGAAATATCACTGTCCCCATGTCTCGACCGTCTGCAACAAGACCAGGAAGTTTTTTAAAGCTGTGTTGAAGCTCAACCAAGGCCGCTCTTACACCGCCTATCGCAGATATTTTGGAAGCATTTAGACCTGCAGCTTCAGTTCTGATCTCCTCTGTTACATCAATCCCGTTAAGAAGTATGCGCTCACCTTTGAAATCGATTTTTAAATCTCGAACCAGTTCGGCTAGCTTTTCCTCGTTCTCAAATTCGAGGGGAATATCTTTTTGCAATGCCGCAAAAGCACTCAGTCTGTAAAGTGCCCCAGAATCTAGGTAGTGATACCCCAATTTTTCAGCAACCAAAGACGCCAAGGTCCCTTTTCCAGAAGCCGATGGGCCGTCAATGCAAATGACTGGCACGCTAGAAGGATCCGTTAAGCTAAGACCCAGGAAATCTTCGAAATAATCGGGGTATGTTTTCCCTACACATTTTGGATCCAAAATCCTGACCTTCTTTTTGTCCCCATTAAAGGCGGCGAGTGAGAAACACATCGCCATTCTGTGGTCGTCATAAGTATGAATGCTTGCAGAGCGCCACTGGCCGGGCCCAATGGGGTAAATTTGTAGCCAATCATCTCCTTGCAGGACATGCCCACCTAATTTGCCGCACTCAAGAGCAACTGCCTTGATGCGGTCGGTCTCCTTGACTCGCCAACTCCCGATGTTCCGAAGTGTTGAGGGCCCATCAGCGTAAAGTGCCATCACAGCAAGTGTCATTGCTGCGTCTGGAATATGGTTGCAGTCCATATCTATTGCTTTTAGGGGCCAGGCCCCCTTTTTAACTTCAATCCAATTGGTCCCAGCTTCAATTTGAGCTCCCATGGCTTTTGCAGCCCCAATGAACTCAATATCACCTTGGATTGAGTTGGCGCCCACACCGTTGATTCTTATCCCTCGATCAGAGGGTAAAGAGGCTATCGCACCCAGTGCGATAAAGTAACTCGCCGAGGAAGCGTCGGCTTCAACCTGTACGGTACCTGCGCTTGAGTAGGTACTGGATTTTGGGATTACAAAGCGTTTAAATCCATTTTTAAGAACGCAGACACCAAATTGTTGGATCATCTTGAGAGTGATGTCTATATAAGGCTTTGAGATCAGTTCGCCCATTACCTCAATTGATATGTCCTCTTTTGAAGCAAGCGGAAGGGCCATTAAAAGAGCGGTTAAGAATTGGCTAGATACATCCCCTCGCACCTGTATGGGTTTTTTAATCAATTCTTGAAAATTGCTTTGTTGCAGCGCGTCTCTTGGGTTTAATCTCAGGGGCGGGTACCCCTCTTGCCCTAGATAATCGATTGAGCAACCCATCTGTTTTAGTGCATCAACCAAATCTCCAATCGGACGCTCATGCATTCGAGCAACTCCGTGGACTTTTGCGCTTACCCCTAGAACTGCCAAAGCTGCAGTTAAGGGGCGCATGGCTGTGCCCGCATTGCCAAGAAATAAATCAAGTGGAGCATGCTCACTGGAAGAGGCCAATGTGCTTGGAATACCTGTGATGCTCAGTCCCTCACTGCTCTGAGTTAAAGTGCATCCCATCACTTTGAGCGCACTGAGCATTACCGCGGTGTCGTCAGAGGCGAGTAGGCCCTGAATAAGTGTCTTGCCGCTGCTGAGTGCAGCTAGCAGCAACACACGGTTGGAGATGCTTTTGGAGCCGGGCAAAGCAACCTCACCCCGAGCAGACTCAAGCCAGGGTATGTCTAGAAATGGAGTGCAATACATACTTAACAGGTGTTCTAGTTGAAATCTTGAGAAACCAGGAGTGAAAATTTAGAGGATTATTTTTAACTTAATCGATCTGCCAGCTCGAGCGAGTTGAGCGAGAGAGTTCAATGATTTTAATCAAAGCGTCCGAGTCCTCATTGTCAATTAATTGCTCTAATGTTTGAAGCGAAGAGGAGAAAAGATGGACTTGTTTTTTCAAGTTTTCTTTGTTGGAGAAAAATATATCTCTCCACACAGTGGGGTCACTGGCCGCAATTCTTGAAAAATCTCTAAACCCTGGACCTGCAACGGATAGGAGCTGTTCGAAATTAGGTTGACCCATCAACCCGTTCATGAAAGCAAATGCAATCAAATGCGGTAAGTGACTGACTGCTGCGAAGGCATTATCGTGATCGCGTGGGCTCATCAAATGAACACGCGAACCCAAAGTAGTCCAAATCAGCCTGGCCGTCTCAACCAGTTTAGGCTGCGTTTGTGAAAGGGGTGTCAAAATCAACGGCCTATTCAAAAACAGTTCTGCACTGGCGTTGTCTACTCCTGACTTTTCTTTTCCTGCAATCGGATGAGAAGGCACAAACTGAGACAACTTGTCCCCTAAAAAAGCGACAGCATCATTCTCAATATCATGTTTAGTTGAGCCTACATCCATCAACAAAGCACCCGGCTCAATGAAATCCCTTATATCCCTAAAGCACTGACCTATGGATCGAACGGGAATGGCAAGTAACACCAAGTCAGCACCTACTACGGCTTGACCTAAATTAGTAGACATCTCATCGATCACCCCACCCGCCTTAGCCCGAGTGAGAGTGGCCTGTGTGCTGCTAAACCCAATCACATGATCGACCATTTTTGCTTTTTTAAGGGCCAAAGCAAAAGAGCCACCTATTAAGCCGCAGCCTATGAGTGCTAGTTTTTTAAACATAAAACGCTTGCTGTCGCAAAGAGAAGGGGGGGGATTGAAAGGTGTTTGAATAATTGCGTTATTAATTCCTAAGTTACCCATTGACTGGATATGAGCCTAGGACTTTATAAAAGGCGCAAAGCTCCTTTAAATCTCGAAGTGCCATTTGTACAGGAGTCTCGTTGATGTGACCTTGAATGTCGATGTAAAAGAAATACTCCCATTGACCAGACTTAGCCGGCCTAGATTCAAAACGAGTCATAGAGACACCGTTATTTTTAAGGGGCACCAAAAGATCATGCACCGCACCTGGCCTATTGGGCACGGAGACAACTAAGCTGGTGCAGTCTTTACCGGTTGCGGGGGGCGTGTTCAGGGTTTGGGGTAAACAGATGATCGAGAAGCGAGTTCGGTTGTAGGCCTCGTCTTGTATGGCGTGGGCCACAATGTGCAAGCCAAACTGTGCAGCAGCGCGCTCGCTTGCCAAGCCAGCCCACAAAGGGTTGGTGGAAGCAAGACGTGCACCCTCGGCGTTGCTTGATACGGCTCGTCTCTCTGCGTTGGGGAGGTGTTGGTTTAACCAACCTTGACACTGAGCTAAAGCTTGGGGGTGAGCGAGCACTACCTGAATTCCCTCCAGGGTCGGACTTTGGCGCATCAGGTTATGTCTAATCAGTAGGCTCACCTCGCCCACGACGTGTACGGGAGAGTGTAGAAATAAATCCAGTGAGCGGGCTACAGCTCCCTCTGTGGAGTTCTCAACCCCAACCACCCCGAACTGAGTGGTGCCTGCTGAGGTTGCGTGAAACACCTCATCAAAAGTGGAGCAGTAAATGAACTCAGCAGCGCTACCAAAGTATTCAATGGCAGCTTGTTCGCAAAATGTTCCCTGCGGACCTAAGACAGCAACTCGTTGGGGGGCTTCAAGCGCTAAACAAGCGGAAGTAATTTCAAGCCAAATACTTGCTACATGTTTGTTTTGAAGGGGTCCTTTGTTGGCCGTCTCCATTTTCTGAATCACTTGGGCCACTCTGTCTGGACGAAAAAAAGGAGAACCCTCGGCTCGTTTAATCTCGCCCACCTTTTCAGCAACTTTAGCCCGTTCATTAAGTAGCTCAAGAATTTGCCGATCCAATGAATCGATTTGGATGCGCAGCGGAGTCAAACCATTTTCGCTTGTAACGCTAAGGGCGGAGAGAGGCTGGGTATTATCCATAAATGATGGGGTCGTGTTGCCCTCAAGTTAAGTGGTTATAAAGTCTTTGGTTAAGTATAAGCAATAAGCCTGGGGTGAAGCACTGAGTTTACGTAAGACAGGAAAATCATCAAAAAGGGACGTTTAAAAGAGCGCTGTGCTTTTCAAGTTTGCGTTAAGTTTGAGTGTTCTCAAAATGCCGCATATATTCAATCAGTGTTTGTACGCCCTTTAGTGGCATTGCGTTGTAAATGCTAGCGCGCATCCCTCCCACTGATTTATGGCCCTTCAGTTGCAATAAGCCGTTGCCCTTGGCGCCCTTAAGAAAGGCCTCGTTTAACGACTCGTCTCTTAAATAGAAGGGCACATTCATGCGGGAGCGGCTTGAAGGCAAAACCTTATTAAAGAAAAACTGCGAGTTATCCAGGAAAGTGTATAAAAGTTCGGCCTTCCTTTTATTTCTTTGCTCTATAGCCTGAGTGCCCACGTAGCTGTCTTCCTTTTGCTTTTTTAGCCACTGAAAGGTAAGCCCAGCAATATAAATAGCGTAGGTTGGGGGCGTGTTGTACATGGACTGCGCTTGAGCGATTAACTTGTAGTTGAAGGCACTTGGACAAATATCCATTGCTTGCCCCAGCAAATCCTCCCTGATAACGACGAGGGTAAGGCCAGCTGGACCAATATTTTTTTGAGCCCCTGCAAATGCACATCCTACTTTTGACCAGTCCACAGTGCGTGATAAAACGTGAGAGGAAAAATCAATGACAAGAGGGACGTTTGAGCCCAAACTCTTTAAGTCAGGTAAGTCGTGGCATTCGACACCGTGAATGGTTTCGTTGGTGCATAGATGCACGTAGCTGGCTTTTTCGCTTAAATTCCAACTTCTTGGCTCGGCCAGGTAAGTGAACCCAGCATCTTGACTGGTTGCAGCAATATGTGTTTTTGCGTATTTTGCGGCCTCATCATAAGATTTTTGACCCCAACTGCCGCTCAGTACAAAATCAACCAAACCACCACGCGAGAGATTGAGGGGGACAATTGCATTCTCCCCAATGCCTCCGCCTTGCAAAAAAAGCACCTTAAAGTTGGGCGGAATGCTGAGCAGTTCTATTAAATCTTTTTCAGCGTTTTCACAAATAGAGATGAACTCTGAGCCCCTGTGGCTCATCTCCATAACTCCCATCCCGCACCCTTGCCAATTGAGCATCTCGGCTGCAGCTGTCTGTAGCACCTCTTCTGGCATTGCGGCCGGACCGGCAGAAAAATTAAAGGGACGAATCATTCAAAAAAAAGAATTAAAAAATAAAAATAGCAGAACTCACAGATCACAAAGCCCAGGAGAGGTTCTTGTAAATCGGTAGGGATTGCTTCAAACTCTAAAAGCAATACATTTCAAATGTTTAAATGTTTAAATGTATAAAGGGAGAGGAACTCTCCCCCCATCACACAGTTATATCAAGTCTTGGGTAAATCTTTATCAGGCTTTGTGGTGTCGTTTTGATCGCCGCCGCCGGAGGTATTATCCAAATCTTGTTGAGATCCGACTGACCCTGATGACCCTGATGACCCTAAGGGGACTACTCCCTCTGGGGCGTCTTCACTCAACTCATTCGCCGCGTCCCCGCTTTGAGCATCATTTTCAGCAATCCTTTGGACTCCGCTTAGCTTGGAGCCCTCGTCCAAGCCGATCAAAGTGACTCCTTGGGTGGCACGTCCCATCTCCCTAATCTCGGAGACCCTTGTTCGGATGAGTACGCCCCTATCACTAATCAGCATAATCTCGTCCTTGGCATGCACAAGGGTTGCCGCAACGACTTTGCCGTTTCGCTCAGATTGTTGAATGGCAATCATTCCTTTGGTTCCTCGCCCATGCCGGGTGTACTCAGCAATGGAGGTTCTTTTACCGAATCCGTTCTCTGTTGCTGTTAAAACGCTTTGGTCCTCATCTTGAGCCACCAACATAGCAATGACATGTTGGCTCTCATCAAGCATCATTCCTCTTACACCCCTGGCGTTTCTACCCATTGGACGCACATCGTTTTCATCAAAACGAACCGCTTTACCCCCGTCGCTAAAGAGCATCACATCATGCTTACCGTCTGTCAGAGCCGCACCAATCAGGAAGTCTCCTTCATCTAAGTCGACGGCGATAATGCCGGCCTTCCTAGGGTTGGAGAATTCATTTAAAGAGGTCTTTTTGACGGTTCCCATGGAAGTTCCCATGAAAACGTAATGATCAGATGGGAAGCTTCTGAAAGTACCCGTTAATGCCAAAACCACATTTATTTTCTCCCCTTCATTGAGGGGGAACATGTTAACAATCGGGCGTCCCCTTGAGCCCCTGGAGCCTGCGGGAACTTCCCACACCTTGAGCCAATACATTCGGCCTCTGTTGGAGAAACAAAGCAACCAATCGTGGGTATTGGCCACAAAGAGTTGTTCAATCCAGTCATCCTCCTTAGTAACAGTAGCTTGTTTGCCTCGCCCACCTCGCTTGATGGCGCGGTACTCTGAGAGCGGTTGACTCTTAATGTAGCCAGAGTGAGAGAGCGTCACCACCATGTCCGTTGGGGTGATCAAGTCCTCGGTTGCGAGGTCCTGTGCGTTCATCTCAATTTGACTTCGCCGCGCGCCCAACTTGGTTTGACCAAACTCTTGTTTAACCGCGCTTAACTCATCCCCAATAATGGCTGACACTCTTTCAGAGTTTGCTAATATGTCTAGCAGATCATCGATTTCTGCCATCACTTCCTTGTACTCATTGATGATTTTGTCTTGCTCAAGACCCGTTAAGCGCTGTAAGCGCATTTGCAAAATCTCTTGTGCCTGTGTTTCGCTTAGCCTGTAAAGACCGTCAGCCCCCATTCCCAGCACCTTTTGCATGCCCTCGGGTCTGTAATCATTCGCATTGATAGTTGCACCGTCCGCGCGAGTGCGCGTTAGCATTTCGCGGACAATTGCGCTGTCCCAGCTGCGAGTCATCAACTCCGCTTTCGCAACTGGAGGTGTCGGGGCAGCTCTAATGATGGAGATGAATTCATCAATGTTTGCAAGAGCAACCGCCAGTCCCTCTAAAACGTGGCCCCGGTCTCTTGCCTTTCTTAGGTTGAATACGGTCCTGCGGGTGACCACTTCACGCCTGTGCTGGGAAAAGATATCAATGAGATCCTTAAGATTGCACAGCTTTGGTTGCCCGTCTAAAAGGGCAACCATGTTCATACCAAAAGTGTCTTGGAGTTGGGTTAGTTTGTAGAGGTTGTTGAGCACAACCTCGGGTACCTCGCCTCGTTTGAGCTCAATCACCACCCGCATGCCTGATTTATCAGACTCATCTTGGAGGTGACTGATTCCCTCAATTTTCTTCTCGTTCACCAGCTCAGCAATTCTCTCGAGTAGAGTCTTTTTATTGACCTGGTAGGGAATTTCATCAACGATGATGGATTGACGTTGTCCCTTATCGATGTCTTCGAAGTGACATTTAGCGCGCATGATGATGCGCCCCCTGCCAGTCCTGTAACCTTCCTTGACCCCTTGCACACCGTAAATAATTCCAGATGTAGGGAAGTCTGGGGCCGGGATGATTTCCATCAATTCATCAATGCTTGCCCCTGGGTTGCGCAGCAGATGAAGACAACCATCGACAACCTCATTCAGATTGTGTGGCGGGATGTTGGTGGCCATTCCAACGGCGATACCAGAGGAACCGTTTATCAAAAGATTGGGTATTTTGCTGGGTAAAACAAGAGGTTCTTTTTCACTGCCATCATAGTTTGGGCCAAAGTCGACTGTTTCTTTTTCGATATCGGCAAGCATTTCATGCGCGATCTTGGCTAAACGAATTTCGGTGTAACGCATGGCAGCTGCGTTGTCTCCGTCGACTGAGCCAAAGTTACCCTGGCCGTCCACAAGCATGTGGCGCAAAGAAAAATCTTGAGCCATCCGAACAATGGTGTCATAAACAGCGCTGTCCCCGTGAGGGTGGTATTTACCAATCACATCACCCACAATACGGGCAGATTTTTTATATGGTCGGTTCCAGTCATTATTCAACTCGTGCATCGCAAATAAAACTCTGCGGTGCACTGGTTTCAGACCATCTCTTGCATCGGGAAGTGCACGTCCAACGATCACGCTCATGGCGTAGTCGAGATAACTACGTCTCATCTCCTCCTCTAGGCTGATGGGCAACGTTTCTTTGGCAAACTGGGTCATGTGGGCAAACCGTTAATTAGGTAAAACAACGATTTTAGGCCTAGACAAGCTCCATTTGACGTGTATCGCCGGTGCAACAAAAAAGAAATTATTGAAAATAAGCTGTTTTAGGCCCTTTTGAGGAGGTAAGAGGGTTTTGCTAGGTATTTATTCCTTTTTAGCTCATATATAAACCCGCATTTAATTGGAGATGGGCCTCTCATTTTGGTGTTTTAAAAGAGTATGGCACAATAAGATTAAGTCGGTAGGCTATAGAGTCTCACCAATTCGCAGTTCTTCTGCTTTTTTGCCTCTAGGGAGATATATGAGGAATTTGAAATTTTTGGTAATTTGTGTTGCAGCTTCCGCTTTTGCATCAACAGTTGGTGCACAAGACGTTAATAACTGGAAAAACTCTGCTGGTGAAGTTTGGAAGAACAGTTCCGGCGAGTGCTGGCGCAATTCCTCTTGGACGCCTGCCACGGCCTCCCCACTTTGCGACGGTGCAATCACTGCATCTATGCCTGCTCCGCCAGCACCACCAGCTCCCCCCGCCCCAGTCGTAGCAGCCCCAGAGGCTGCAAAAGCAGCTCCTCCACCTGCAGCACCTGTAGTTGCTGCAACTAAAGTTAGCTACGCAGCCGATGCATTTTTCGATTTTGATAAATTCGTTTTAAAGCCTGAGGGCAAAGCAAAGCTTGATGATTTGGTTTCAAAAATCAAAGCCATCAATCTGGAAGTGATCATCGCTGTGGGACACACTGACTCAGTTGGCTCAGCCGCATACAACCAAAAGCTATCCGTGCGCCGTGCTGACGCTGTCAAAGCTTACTTGGTTAGCAAAGGAATTGAGAAGAACCGCGTTTACACTGAAGGTAAGGGTGAAGACCAGCCAGTTGCTGATAACAAAACAGCAGATGGACGCTCCAAAAACCGTCGCGTAGAAATAGAAGTCGTTGGAACACGATCAGTAAAGTGATTTAAAAGCCCCTCTATTTGTCTTTGAGGAAACAACAAAATCCCGCTCTATGCGGGATTTTGTTTTGGTAAAGAATATTACAAATTCGGTCTAGGATAGTTCTAGATTTAAGAACTGACACTTTTAAATTCGCACCCCAAAAAAATACATGTCCCACACGACTGACAAGCCAATCACCTCTAACGTGGATCAAAGTGAGATTCAGAAGTTCTCCCAACTCGCACACCGTTGGTGGGATAAGGAGAGTGAATTCAAACCCCTGCATGCAATTAATCCATTGAGGTTAGATTGGATAACGTCGCACACCGCTCTTGAGGGCAAGCTAATCGTGGATATTGGTTGCGGGGGCGGAATACTCAGCGAGTCTTTGGCCCGCAAAGGTGCTCAAGTAACAGGAATAGATCTAGCCCAAAAATCTTTAAAGGTTGCAAAGCTACACGCACTTGAAAGTGCTGTTAAAGGACTTGAGTATTTAGAGGTTTCAGCAGAGAGTCTTTCAAAGGAGAGACCTGGGTTTTATGACATAGTCACATGTATGGAAATGCTTGAACACGTACCTGATCCCGCATCCGTGGTGTCTGCTTGCGCTGAGTTGGTTAAGCCAGGGGGATGGATTTTTTGCTCAACTATAAATAGAAATCTGCAGTCTTTTTTGATGGCAATCGTGGGCGCAGAGTACGTCTTGAACCTGCTTCCTAGAGGCACGCACGAGTTTGCAAAATTCATCAAACCCAGTGAGTTAATCGGGTTTGCTCAGTCAGCAGGACTGAATGCCGTGGCTATAACGGGTATGCATCACAACCCCCTGACACAAAGGTATTGGTTAGGGGAGGGTACGAAGGTTAATTACTTCTTGGCCCTGCAAAGACCTCACGTTTAGAAATGCAAAATAATAAAAAAGAGTTTCTATTTTTTTCAAAAGTACAAGCATGTTGAATAACATAAAAGCAGTTTTATTTGATTTAGACGGCACACTAATCGATAGCGCGCCAGATTTAGGGGCCGCTGCCGATCAACTCAGAATTAACAAAGGTTTGTCCCCTTTAGGGCTTTCGTTGTACAGGCCCCACACAGGGACGGGCGCTAGGGGGATGCTTAAAGTGGCTTTTCAAATGGAGCCGGACCACCCAGAATTTGCAGATTTAAAAGAGGCTTTTTTTGTCAATTACGAGCAAAATTTAGTTGTCCATACCGCACTCTTCAAAGGTGTCCAAGAGCTCATCGATTCCTTAAAGGAGAGAGGCTTGGAGTGGGGAATTGTGACCAACAAGAGTGAACGCTTTACAAAACCGATAGTTAAAAAGATTCCTTTGCTCTCGCTCGCAAAGACTGTTATTTCCGGGGATACAACTGCTCATGCAAAGCCCCATCCAGCTCCTATTTTGGAGGCGATGAAGAGAATGGATCTTAATCCACAAGATTGCGTCTACATAGGGGATGATGAGCGAGATATCGTGGCAGGTAAGGCCGCCGGTGTCAAAACGATTGCTGCGGGTTACGGCTACCTTGGAGATGCGGGCGATATTGTCAAGTGGGGTGCAGATATAAATATATATTCCCCCATTGATCTACTCAACTGGTTGCCAAGGTCGTAAAATAAGAACCTTGGGGCTGCATTGGTTTCGACATGGGTTCGGACGCGCTGCAGGGCATGTCGAGGTTCTGTTACCTCGTAAAACAGCAGAAAAAAACTAACTGCAAACGACGA
>Ga0164296_1002033_pt1 | contig 20585 bp, 21 predicted proteins | sample GEODES057metaG_FD_113533 | JGI IMG/M metagenome (GOLD analysis project Ga0164296, IMG submission 113533) | Dystrophic lake water microbial communities from Trout Bog Lake, Wisconsin, USA - GEODES057 metaG | ecosystem: Environmental > Aquatic > Freshwater > Lake | place: USA: Trout Bog Lake...
CATCTATCAACAATGTCAAAGAACCAACCCACCCCGTCCGCAGGGACGAAATCAGGCGGACAGCCGGTACTCCCCGATCTTGCGTTTCGGGGGACTGGTTGTCCGTCTATGGTGGCGACCAAGCATGGCGTGGAAGCCGGTGTGAACCGGCAGCACCGCGTCGGTGGAGCGCCCTATATGGAGGGTGATCCGAGTGGTCAACGCCAAAATTGCATATTTTTGCGCGACATGCTGAAAACGCAGCAATTTCGGGGGTTTTGCGGGCGTGCCCGAGGGCGCTTGGCGCAGCGCCTGGCCGGGTGATCCGCGTCGGAAAAACGGGAATCGGCGGGAATCGGCCAGAATCAGCCCCGACTCACCGCCAGGCATGCCGATTGGTGGCAATCCGCATCACCTCGGCGAGCACCGCTTCGTCGCGATCGCGCAGATCGTTCAGCCGCCCGCCCGGTACGTAATAGGCGGCGATCGCCAGCGGGGCATGGAAGTGGCGGTCGCCCGGTGGCGGCAGGGCCAGCGCCAGATCATTCACGCGCGCCAGTGCTTCGGGCCCGAATTCGCTGCCGGTCTTGTCGCCCGCCTGCCAATCGTCGGGCAGGCCACCGCGCAACCGCGCCAGCCCGGTGCTGCACGCTTTCATCCATTGCCACAGCAAGGCGCGCGTTGCGCCCGACAGCATCGGCCCGACCAGCAGGCGATCGAGCGTGACCGCCATTGCCGCCGGCGTGGTGGTATCGTGGACTTCGCCCGGGCCAACCCGATTGAGCAGCGGTTCATTGTGATCGAGCCGGCTGACCCCGTCGCCCAGCGAGCGCCAGAACGCGGTGACCGCCGCCGGCCCGCCAAACCGCGCCAGCAACAGATTGGCGGCGGTATTGTCGCTGCGTTCCACCGCCGCCTGCGCCAGCGCAAGCACGGTCATCCCTTCGTGCCCGGCGAGCGCGGGATCATTGGCGATGCGCGTTGCTGCAACCCCGGTTACCGGCGAGGCGGGCATGACATCGAGCACCGAATAGGCGAGCACGTCATCGGCCCGGGCATGGCCGGCTTCGATTTCTGCCAGCACCATCGCCGCCAGCGACAGCTTGAAACTCGAACAATGCGCAAAGCGTTCATGCACGCGCCAGCCAAAGCCGCGCCCGCTGCCGCAATCGCGCACCATCACCCCCAGTTGCCCGCCCGCGCGCGCCTCGAGCGCGGCGAGCATCGCCACCCCGGCGGGCTGGTGCCGGGCCAGCGCCGGCGGCGCGATCACGGTGGCGCCGAGCGCGCCGAGCAGCATGCGACGATCCATGGCGGCGATGCTATGCCGCGCCAAGCCATTGCGCAACGCCGCCGATACCGCGACGCCCGGCGCGATTTCCGACCAACCGCCGTGACCGATCGACAGCCATGCTTGCAGGCAGGCGCACATCGGTCCATCTTGGCCGCGCCTGCAAGGCTTGCAAAACGAGTGTTCCGATGGCTTCCACCCCTGCCGATACCGCGCCCACGCTGACCCTGACCCCGCCCGACCCGGTGCCGGTGGTTGCCCCCCAGGCCGCCGCCGGGCTGGTGCCGATCAGCGACGATACCCGGTCAAAGCTCGAAGTACGCGCCGACAGTTTTGTTGCCGAATTGCTGGCGCAAGACGCTGCCAGCCCCGAATTCGGAAAGCGGGTCGATCAATTGACCGGGCTGGGGGCAAAGGAAATTTCGGCGGCTGCCGGCATGTCGAACCGGTTTCTCGACCGCCCGATCCGCGCGATGGACAAGGACAGCGGGGTTGGCGCCGATCTGGCCGCGCTGCGCCGCACGGTTGAAGAGCTTGATCCCGGCAAAAAGGGGGTGACCACCGGCGGGCGCAAGCTGCTGGGGATCATCCCGTTCGGCAACAGCGTGAAGAAATATTTCGACGGCTATGTTTCAGCGCAGGGCCATATCAAGGCGATCCTTGACCGGCTCGCCTCGGGCAAGGACGAATTGCTGAAGGACAATGCCGCGATCGATGTCGAACGCGCCAAATTGTGGGAAGCGATGGGCAAGCTGGAGCAGATGATCCACATCGCCCGCACGCTCGACCAGAAGCTGGAAGATGCCGCGATCGAGCTTGATCACACCGACCCGGCCAAGGCCAAGGCGGTGCGTGAAACCGCGCTGTTCTATATCCGCCAGCGCACGCAGGATCTGCTCACGCAAATGGCCGTCACGGTGCAGGGCTATCTCGCGCTCGATCTGGTCAAGAAGAACAATGTCGAACTGATCAAGGGGGTCGACCGTGCCGGCACCACCACCGTGGCCGCGCTGCGCACCGCGGTGACCGTGGCGCAGGCGATGACCAACCAGCGGCTGGTGCTGCAACAGGTCACCGCGCTCAACACCACCACCGCCAATATCATCGATGCCACCAGCGCGCTGCTCAAGGACAACACCGCCAAGATCCACGACATGGCGGCATCGAGCACGATCCCGCTCGAAACGCTGCAACGCGCGTTCCAGAACATTTACGAGACGATGGATTCGATCGACACCTTCAAGCTGAAGGCGCTCGATTCGATGAAGCAGACGATCGGCACGCTGTCGGACGAAGTCGAAAAGTCCAAGGGCTATATTGCCCGCGCGCAGGGCAGCGCGCCCGGCGGCGCGCTGGCGCAGCACCCCGCGCTGCTGCTGGAAGGTGATGCCTGACCATGCCGGGTGATGCCATCGACCATGCCGCGATCATGCGATCGGCGCAGCGCTCGCTGGCGTTTCAGCAGCAGGGCGGCCGGCGCAATGGCGGATCGATCGGGCGCCGGTCGGCCGAAATGAAGCGCCAGCATCTCTTGCGCAAGCTGGTCCGCGCCAGCCTGGCGATCGGCGCGATCCTGTTTGCCGCCAGCGTGACCGGGGTGGTGATCGGCGGCATCGGGCTGGGCGGGCTGATGCTGACGCTGCTCGCGCTGGCCGGGGCGACCGCGTTTTTTGCCAGCTATCCCCGGCTCAAAGTGCCCGACCTGACGGCGATCAACCGCGGCGATGTGCGCAGCAGCGTCGCCCGCACGCAATTGTGGCTGGAAGCGCAGCGCCCGGCGCTGCCGCCGCCGGCGGTACGCCTGCTCGATACGATCGGCACCCGGCTGGATGTGCTGGGCAGCCAGCTGGAAGGGATCGACCCGGCCGAACCGGCAGTGGGCGATGTGCGCCGGTTGATCGGCGAGCATCTGCCGGGAATGGTCGCCAGCTATACCCGCATCCCCGCCAGCCTGCGCAACGAGCGCCGCGACGGCAAGACCGCCGACCAGCAATTGACCGAGGGCCTGGCCAGGATCGGCGATGAAATCGACGCCTTGTCGCGCAAGCTGGCCGAAGGCGATATCGACGCGCTGGCGACCGAGGCGCGCTATCTCGATTATCGCTATGGCGGCGCGCTCGAGGCACCGGCAGAATAGCATGAGGCTGGAAATTCCCCACACGTTCGGCCGCGAAGCCGTGCGCCGGCGGATTGCCGAACGCATCGGCGCGCAAGGCGCCAGCCCGGCGATGGCCGGGGGGCAGATCGCGCTCGATCTGGCGTGGATTGACGAGGACAATCTGGCGGTAAAGGCCTCGGCAATGGGCTATGTCGTGCCGGCCACGCTGACGATTACCGATACCGCGCTGGTATTTGATGTGACGATTCCCGCGGGGATGGGTTTTGCCCGGGGGATGATCGAAAGCATGATCCGCGAACGGGGCGAAAAACTGGTAGCCTCGTAACCCCGCGCGGGGGCGCTACAGGTCTTCCCGGTGCAGTTCGAGCATGTCGCGCGGCAGGCGCAGCGTGCGCGCGACCAGCCGGGTTTCGAGCAGCAGATAGACCAGCGCGAGCATCAGCAGCGCGATCGCGGCAAAGAACAGCACTTGCGTGGCGATGCGGAATTCGTGCCCCATCATTTCGCCGAGGAACAGCATGCCCACCGTCACGCCGATGCCGATGCCGCTGAGCACGAGGATCAGCAGGGCATGGCCGATCAACTGGATGCGCCGGTCAAGATAGCGCATTTCCACCACCAGCGCGTCGTGTTCGGGTCCGCTGGTCTCCCCGTGCTGCGCCTGCAAGGCGCGCGAGCGGTCGACGATCCGGCCCAGCCGGGTGGTCAGGATATTCATGATATTGCCGATCGCCACCAGCACGAAGACCGGAGCGAGCGCCAACTGGATGGTTTGCGCAATCATGCCCGGGGTGATGCCAGAGCGCGCGGGCGGTGACCAGCCCCGCACGATCACGGTGCAAAAAAGCGCTGCTGCCAGCCATAGACCGCCTCCACCGCCGCCCCGGCAGCATTGCGCGCGGGGCGAAAGCGGAAGCGTTCGATCGCCAGCCGGCAGGTAATCGCATCGGCATCGGGATCGCCGCTGGGCTGCTGCACGCGGCAGGCGCTGACCCGGCCATCGCTGCCCACCGTCAGCGCCACGATCACCGCCGTACCCAGCCGCCTGGCCCGCCCCGCCTTGGGATAATCGCGCTCGGTCAGATCACCGGCAATCTTTTCCGCCCGCGTCCCGCCGCCGGTGCCACCATCGCCGGTGCCGCTACTGGCAGTGCCGGCCCCGGCGCCCGATCCGGCGGCTGTGGCGACGGGCGCCACCGCATTCGCGATCATCGGAGCGGGCGTTATCGCCGCCGGCATCGGCGCAGGCGTCATGGCGGTGGCACCGGCCGGCGCGGCAGGCGCCTTGGCCATGACCCGCGCCTTGCCGTGCACGATGCTGGGCGGCGGTGGCGGCACAATCACAATCGCGGTGGTCTGGCGACGCAAGGCACGATCATCGAGCCCGCCCGGCGAACGATCCGCCAGCGCGCGCACCAGCACCAGCGCGATCAGCCCGTGCAAGGCGATCACCCCCACCAGCGCGGCCAAGCGGTCGCGCGACAGCGCCGTGCGACGATCGGCAAATCGGACGGGCGCGGTGCGGACCATGGCGCCGAACCTAGCGCATTTGCGCCGCCGGGTGCAGCGGGACAATCGCGGCAGTGGTGGTGCGACGATCGGTGAGGCTGGCGGGTTCAGGCCCGTTTGCGGACAGCGTTGATGGCGGTATGATCCGCGCATGACATCGCGCGCGCTCTGGTCGATCCTGCCGCTTGCAGCAGTGCTCACCGCTTGCGGGCAGACCCGGCTACCCGCGACGCCGCTGTTCGCCGGCCTTGACGGCACGAGCTATGCCGAAGGCACCCGGCTGATCAAACAGCGGCTGCTGGCACGATTTCCGAACGGGAGCCCGGAACGCGGCCTGCAAGCCTATCTGGCGCAGCAGGGTCTTCACGTCGAGCACGTCGCGCGTCCATCCGAACCCGATAGCGGCACCGCCGTCTTCACATATGGCGGCCCGGTCTGTGGCAGCCGGATTCGCGTGATCTGGTCAGCGGACGGATCGGGGAGAATTCAGAACATCGACGCCCTGTTTGGCGATACCGGCTGCCTGTAGCGCGATTGATTGGACAGACCGGCCAACGCTGATCGCATCTGCCGCGCGCTTCCGCCGGGCTGACCTGTGCAGCGTCGATATTGGGCGCCAAGCGCGTATTGCCCCTTGAACGAAGGGCGTCAATGACGTATATTGCCGACGTGGAGACTCGCCCTGTCACCGTTGCCGAGACGCAAATTTTCGCGCGCGCGGCGGCCAGGATCTGGAGCGAGACAGAGCTGGCTGAACTGGTCGATTATGTCGCCCGCAATCCGCAAGCGGGCGACGTGATCCGGGGCACCGGTGGTGTGCGCAAGCTGCGCTGGGGCAAGACGGGCAGCGGCAAGCGTGGTGGCGCGCGGGTGATCTATTTCTATTACCATGCCGGCTGCCCGCTCTATCTGCTGCTGGCATATGCCAAGGCACAGGCCACCGACCTGACGCCGGATGAAAAGAAAGCGGTCGCCGGCCTTGCCGCGATGATCAAGTCAGCGGCGGGCAGCGCCGAAGGAGACGCATGATGAGCAGCTTTGGTGACGATCTGATCGCAGCCATGTCAGAAGCGGCGGCCCATGCCCGGGGCGCGGGTCAGGTCGCGCGGGTTCACACCGTTACGGTGCCCGATGTGCGCGCCATCCGCGAAGGGCTGGGCCTGTCGCAACAGGCTTTTGCCAGCGCCTATCGCATTCCGCTGGCAACGCTCAAAGGCTGGGAGCAAGGCCGACGCCAGCCCGATGCCACCGCCAGCGCCTATCTTTCGGTGATCGCCGAGCTGCCCGATGCGGCCCGGCAAGTGCTGGGCACGGCGGCATAAACAGATCAGCGCCCGTCATTCCTCCTGCGGATAGGGCCCTTTGCCGCCCTCGGCGATGAAACGGTCGATCCGGGCCTGCAAGACCGGCAGCGGCACCGAGCCGAGCTGCAGCACGGTATCGTGAAACGCGCGGATGTTGAATTTCGCACCCAGCGCCGCTTCGGCCCTCGCGCGCTGATCGATAATGGTCTTTTCACCCAGGTAATAGCTGAGCGCCTGCCCCGGCCAGGCGATGTAGCGATCGACCTCGGTCTCGATCTCGTGGTCGGCGAGTGCGGTGTTGTCGTGGAGATAGGCCTGGGCGCGCGCGCGGCTCCAGCCCATCGCGTGAATGCCGGTATCGACCACCAGCCGCGCCGCGCGCCACATCTGATAGCTGAGCATGCCGAAGCGGTCATAGGGCGTGTCATACATGCCCATCTCGACGCCCAGCTTTTCGCAATAGAGCGCCCAGCCCTCGCCAAAGGCAGAAATATAGGCGTTTTGCCGAAACGGCGGCAGGTCGGTGTTTTCAGCCGCCAACGACATCTGCAAGGAATGCCCCGGCGCGCTTTCGTGCAGTGTCAGCGCGGTCAGCGAATAGAGCGGGCGCGACGGCAGGTTGTAGGTATTGACCAGATAGACATCCGGCCCGCCGCGCCCGCCGGTGTAGAACGGGGCGACATCGGCCGGCACCGGCAGGATCGCGAAACGGCGGCGCGGCAGGCGGCCGAACCAGTCGCGCGCCTTGCCGTCAAAGCGTTTGGCAATCCACGCGGCGTCCTTCAACAGCGCGTCGGGGGTCTTGGCATAGAACCGCGGGTCGCTGCGCAAAAAGGTCAGAAACGCCGGCAGATCGCCCTGAAAATCAACCTGGTGCATCACCTGTTGCATCTCGGCGCGAATTTTGGCGACTTCGTCCAGACCGATCTGGTGGATCTGCTGCGGGGTCAGGTCGAGCGTGGTGAATTCGCTGATCTTGCTTTGGTAATAGGCCGGGCCATCGGGCAGGGCATAGGCCGCGAGCGCAGTGCGGGCACGCGGGATGTAATCATCGCGCAAAAACGCCAGCAACTGCCGGTGCGCCGGGACCACTTTGCCGCGGATCGCCGCCATCGCCCGGTCGCGCAAATCCTGCTGCACCGCGGCGGAGATCGTCGCCGGCATCTGCGCAAACGGGGCATAGTAGGGATTGTCGCTGGCGGTCTTTGCCGTGGCAATCGAGGCAACCGTGGCATCGCGGCCCTGCAGGGTGATCTGCGGCGGGGTGAACCCGCGCGCTTCGCCCGCCTTCATATTGGCGATCTGCTGCGCAAAATAGCGCGGGATTTCATCGAGCATCGACAGATAGGCGCGATAATCCTGTTCGGTGTGAAACGACAGATGCGCGGTCGCGGCCAGATCGCCCCAGAAGCTGCTGTCGGCATTGAGCGGCTTTTCGTAATCGCGATAGCGTTGCGACGCCAGCAGGCTGGCGATCTGCTGACGGTAGACCAGCAGATTGACCTTGTTGTCGTCGCTCAGCGCGTCGGGATTGAGCGTGGCCAGCCGAGCGGCAACCTCGGTCCATACTTTGACTTTCGCCGCCTGCGCCTCGGGCCCGACATCGGGCAGGTGCGCCTCGATCCGCCCGTTGTCTTCGCCATCGGGAATATGGTTCTGCCGCCAATCCCATTCGGCGCTGTAGATCGCCTTGAACCGCAGGTCTTCAGCCCCATCCGCCGCGCTGGCCGGACTGGCCATGGCAAAGGCCGCCACCACCAGCACTTGCACCACACCGTTCCGCATCCGCCCATCCCCGCCTGATCACCATGGAGCGGGTGACTGTGGCGCGGGACGGGATCGGTTTCAACCGTGCTGCCGCGGGTTCTTTGGCCTTGCCGGCGAACCTGCCCTCCGCTCGCCGGCTGCGCCAACAGTCAGTTGATGAGACGGTTTGGCACAAGGCTGCAGTCCGGAAATGATCCTTAAAATCGGGTTCATGCCCCATCAGATCGGCCCTACGGTCGAACACCTGTGATGGTCTATCCGTTTCAAAAACAAGATTTCATCTACACCGGCAAGCACAGCAACACCGTCGCCAACCGGCCAGCTTGATCACAGTTGCCCCCATCGCAAACAGCCAAGTTCCTGATCGATTTCGCAAGAGCACCGCCCCGCCATGAACCGCACCCTGGCCCATCGCATGACTTATCTGGTGACAGCCGGCATGGCCGGTCTGTCGCTGGTGGTGATCGCCATCGCGGCACTGGTCAGCTATGACCACAATGCCCGGATGGCCGCCGACCGGATGGAAACGGCGATGCGCGTGGCGTGGCATGTGGTTGGCCAGGCCGGCCGGCCGTTTGCACAGGACGCGGGCGACTTGCGCGCCGGGCAAACCCTGCTCAATGGCAACAACGCGCTGGTCGATGCGATTTCGTCGATCACCGGGGGCAGCGCGACGATCTTTGCGGGCGATACGCGGATTGCCACGAATCTGACCAATCCCGACGGGACGCGCGCGATCGGCACCAAGTTGACCAATCCGGCGGTGCTGCAATCGGTTCTGCACAAAGGCCAGCCGTTTCGCGGGTTGGTCGAAGCCGCCGGCCACAAAGTCTATGGCGCCTACGATCCGATCAAATCGGCCGATGGGCACGTGATCGGGGTGCTCTACACCGGCATACCTGCCGATGCTTATATCGCCTCGCTGTACCAGGTGATCGCGATCACGGCGCTCGCCTCGCTTGCGGTGTCGGGGATTGCCGTGGTGCTGGTGGTGCGTCAGACCAGAAAGGCGCTGCGCCCCTTGCTCGAAGTCAGCGGCACGATCGAGGCGATGGCCGATGATCCCGCAGCCATAACCGTGCCCCACACTGCGCGCGAGGACGAGATCGGTCAGATCGCGCGCGGACTGCTGATTTTCCAGGCCGGAGACAAGGCCCGCCGCGAGGCCGAGGCCGCGCAGGCATCGGCCATCGCCATTCTGGCCGGGCGGCTGCGACGGCTGGCCGAAGGCGATCTGACCGTGCGGATCGGCAATGATCTGTCGAGCGCCTATCGCGCGATCAGCCAGGATTTCGATGCCTCGGCTGAAGCGCTGAGCAAGGCCATGCGCGCCATCGTCGACAGTTCCGAGCGCATTCACAGCACCGCGATCGAACTGCACAGCGCATCGCAGGATCTGTCCGCAAGGACCGAGCGGCAGGCTTCCGGGTTGAACGAAACCGCGCAGTCGATCCGCGACCACGCCCAGACCGCCAAGCAATCGGCCGAGATTGCCGGCGATGCGCGCAAGGCCATGAACAGCTTGCAGCACCATCTCGCCCAATCGGATACGGTGATCGCGCAGACCGGGCAGGCGATGGATGCGATCGCGCATTCGTCGAGCGAGATTTCGGCGATCGCCTCGATGATCGACGGGATCGCGTTCCAGACCAACCTGCTGGCGCTCAACGCCGGGGTCGAGGCCGCGCGTGCGGGCGAGGCCGGGCGGGGCTTTGCCGTCGTTGCCAGCGAGGTGCGGGCGCTCGCCCTGCGCAGCGCCGAAGCCGCGCGCGATGTCAAAGACCGCATTGCCAAAGCCGAATCCGAAGTGGGCAACGGCGTGGTGATGGTCGGCCGCATCGCCACGACGCTGCAGGACGCCAACACCCAGATTGGCGAGATCGGCACGATCATCGAACAGATCGCCAGCCATGCCTCGGATCAGGCCGGCGGCTTTGTCGAGGTGAGCAGCACGATCGGACAGATCGATGCGATGACCCAGCAAAACAGCGCGATGGTCGAACAGGCCACCGCCGCGACCAACGGGCTGAGCGACGAAGTCAACGGGCTGCGTCGCGCCGTCGGCCAGTTCCGGATCGACCCGCCAGCGACCACGGCACCGGTCAGCCGCCGCGCGGCCTGAGCGGGCGATCAAGCCAGGCAGGAGATTTCCGGCGGGCAATACCCAGCAGGCCATGGGCGCATGACGTGATCAGCCCAGCCCGCTAGCCAATCTCCAGCAAGCTGTCCTCGCGCGCCAGGCTGTACAAGGTCAGCCCGTGCTGCCGCGCCTGATCGACCGCCAGGGTCGAGGCGGCGGAGATGGTGGCGAGGACGGGGATATTGGCGATCACCGCCTTTTGCACCAGTTCGAAGCTGCACCGCGCGGTCAGCACGACAAAGCCGCTGGCGGGGGAAATCGCCGCATGGGCCAGCGCGCCGATCAGTTTGTCAAACGCGTTGTGGCGGCCGACATCTTCGCGCACCAGCATGATCGTGCCATCGGGGGTGCAGAACGCGGCGGCGTGCGCGGCGCGGGTGGTGCGGCCGAGCGGCTGGTGGTCGGCCAGCGCGGTTACGGCGCGGAAGATCGCGGCGTGGTCAACCTGCAGCCGGGCGCTGACCGGGGGCAGCGGGCGCAGCACCTGATCGAGGCTTTCGATGCCGCATAGGCCGCAGCTGCCTTCGGCGAGGCGCAGGCGGGCGCGTTCGAGCAAAGGGCCGGCGGCGGGGGCATCGAGCGTGATCCGTAGGATCCAGCCGCCGCCGTCGATCGCCGCCGCCTGCGCCGATACGAATTGGCCTGAGCTGGCGATCAGCTGTTCCGACAGGCAGAACCCCAGCGCGTAATCATCCAGATCGGTCGGCGTGGCCATCATCACGGCATAGCCAAGCCCGTTGATCTCGATCGCCACCGGGGCTTCGTCGATCAGCGCGCGATCGATCGTGCGGCCGGGGCGGTGGTCGGCGAAATGTTCGGTCGCGCGGGTGTGGCGCGCGCCGGGCACGGTCATGCCCGGCGCGGCAGATCGGCGGCCAGCCGTTGCAGCGCCGCCAGCGCCACCGGATCAAGCCCGGCCGGTCCGCGATCGAGCAATTGCTGCTGCATCCGCACGGTCCAGAACGCGTGGACATGTTTGGCCACTGCCGCCACCGGGTCGCGATCGTGCGCCAGATTGCGCGCGATCTGGTTGATCATCGTCACCAGCTTGGCGCCGGTATCGACATGGTGCGCGGTCTCGCTCATTCGGCCGGCTCTGCGACGATGCGGCGCGACAGGCTGCCTTGCGCGGCATAGTCCTGCTGCCACTGGCTGGGCCCGTTTGACGGGGTCACCTGCACCGCGGTCACCTTGTATTCGGGGCAATTGGTCGCCCAGTCCGAATTGTCGGTGGTGATCACGTTGGCCTGCGTCGTCGGGTGGTGGAACGTGGTATAGACCACCCCCGGGGCAACGCGGTCGGTCACTTGCGCGCGCAAGGTGGTTTCGCCCGAGCGGCTGGCCAGCCGCACCCAGTCGCCATCGCGGATGCCGCGATTTTCGGCATCGCTGGGGTGGATTTCGAGCAGGTCTTCGGGATGCCACGCGCTGTTTTCGGTGCGCCGGGTCTGAGCGCCGACATTGTATTGCGACAGGATGCGCCCGGTCGTCAGCAGCAGCGGGAAACGCGGCCCGGTGCGTTCGTCGGTCGGCACATATTCGGTGACCATGAATTTGCCCTTGCCGCGGACAAAGCCATCGACATGCATGATCGGCGCGCCATCGGGGAACTGTTCATTGACCGGCCATTGCAACGAGCCTTCGCGATCGAGCCGATCAAAGCTGACCCCGGCAAAAGTCGGCGTCAGCCGGGCGATTTCGTCCATGATCTGCGAGGCATGGCTGTAATTCCAGTCCAGCCCCAGCGCGCGCGCCAGTTCCTGGGTCACCTGCCAGTCTTCATAGCCGTTGAGCGGTTCCATCACCTTGCGCACCAGCTGGATGCGCCGTTCGGCATTGGTGAAAGTGCCGTTCTTTTCCAGAAAGGTCGATCCGGGCAGGAAGATATGCGCATAATTGGCGGTTTCGTTCAGGAAGATATCCTGCACGATCACGCATTCCATCGCTTCCAGCCCGGCGACGACATGGCGCGTATCGGGGTCGGACTGCACGATGTCTTCGCCCTGGATATAGAGCCCCTTGAACAGGCCGTCGGTCGCCGCATCGAGCATGTTGGGAATGCGCAGACCCGGTTCGGGATCGATCGCCACGCCCCATTCGGCCTGGAACAGCGCGCGCACCGCCGGGTCAGACACGTGGCGATAGCCCGACAATTCGTGCGGAAACGCGCCCATGTCGCAGGCGCCCTGCACATTGTTCTGCCCGCGCAAGGGGTTTACCCCCACCCCGCGCCGGCCGATATTGCCGGTGGCCATCGCCAGATTGGCAATCGCCATCACCGTCGATGATCCTTGCGAATGCTCGGTCACGCCCAGCCCGTAATAGATCGCGCCATTGCCGCCGGTGGCAAACAGTCGCGCCGCGCCGCGAATGGCATCGGCCGGCACGCCGATCACCGGGGCGAGGAATTCGGGGCTGTGGCGTTCGTCCGACACAAACGCCGCCCAGTCGCGGTATTCGTCCATATCGCAGCGCGCGGCGACAAATGCTTCGTCGACCAGCCCTTCGGTGACGATCACATGCGCCAGCGCGGTCAGCACCGCGACATTGGTGCCCGGCTTGATCGCCAGATGATAATCGGCGGCGATATGCGGCGATCGCACCAGATCGATCCGGCGCGGGTCGATCACGATCAGCCGCGCGCCCTGGCGCAGCCGGCGCTTCATCCGGCTGGCAAACACCGGGTGCCCGTCGGTCGGGTTGGCGCCGATCACCAGGATCACGTCGCTGTGTTCGACGCTGTCGAAATCCTGCGTCCCGGCCGAGGTACCAAAGGTCTGGCCCAAGCCATAGCCGGTGGGCGAATGGCACACCCGCGCGCAAGTATCGACATTGTTGGTGCCGAACCCGGCGCGCACCAGTTTCTGCACCAGAAAGCCTTCTTCATTGGTGCAGCGGCTCGACACGATCCCGCCCAGCGCATTGTTGCCGTATTGCGCGGCGATCCGCTTGAATTCGCTGGCGGCGTGGCTCAGCGCTTCTTCCCAGCTCACTTCGCGCCACGGGTCGGTCACTTTGGCGCGGATCATCGGCTTGGTCATGCGGTCGGCATGGCGGGCATAGCCCCAGGCAAACCGCCCTTTGACACAGCTGTGCCCGCGATTGGCCTTGCCATCCTTCCACGGCACCATCCGCACCACCTGTTCGCCGCGCATTTCGGCGCGGAAGGTGCAGCCAACGCCGCAATAGGCGCAAGTGGTGATCACCGAGCGTTCGGGCTTGCCGATTTCCTTGACCGCCTTTTCATTGAGCGTGGCGGTGGGGCAGGCCTGGACACAGGCGCCGCACGACACGCATTCAGAGGTAAAGAAGCTGTCGCTGGCAAGCCCCGCGCTCACTTTCGAGCCGAACCCGCGCCCTTCGATGGTCAGCGCCAGCGTGCCCTGCACTTCGTCACAGGCGCGCACGCAGCGCGAACAGGCGATGCATTTCGACGGGTCGAAATCGAAATAGGGGTTCGAGGTATCGGTCGCTTCGCCCAGATGATTGGCCCCGTCATAGCCATAGCGCACATCGCGCAGGCCAACGCTGGCGGCCATGTCCTGCAATTCGCAATCGTTGTTGGCGCTGCAGGTCAGGCAATCGAGCGGGTGATCGGAAATATACAGTTCCATCACCCCGCGCCGCAGCTTTTCCAGCTTGGGCGTCTGGGTGTGGACCGCCATGCCCTCGCTGACCAGCGTGGTGCACGATGCCGGAGTGCCGCGCACGCCGTCGATTTCCACCAGGCACAGCCGGCACGATCCGAACTGCTTGAGATTGTCGGTGGCGCACAGTTTGGGGATCGATCCGCCCGATTCTGCTGCCGCACGCATCACCGTGGTGCCGGCGGGCACGCTCACCGCGCGTCCGTCGATGGTCAGGGTAACTGTGGTGTCGCTGATAACCGCTGGCGTGCCGAAATCGGCCTGGGGTTCATAGCCCATGGGCATGGTCCTTTGCGGCGGCAAGATCCGCCGGGGTGTTGATATTGAGAGGCAGATGCGAAAGCGCGACCGCGCGCGCACCGATCGCATCGGCAAATGCGCGCATGGCATGGCTGCCGGCACCGGCCAGCAGCGTATCGAGCGTGTGCCGCGCCGAAACCGGCCACAGCCCGATCACCGGTGCAGCAGCGCAACAGGCCGGCGCCGGCGCCAGTTCGGCAATCAGATCGGCGGGCAGATCAAACCCGTCGACCGGGATCGACAGCACCGCATCAAACCCGCGCACCGCACCGTGATGCAGCGCGGCACACAGCCCGCCGAGCGGCCCCAGCCCGGCGCGCGGCCGATCGTCGATCGCCATGACCCGGTCATGCCCGCGCCCGGCGATCACCACCGCATCGCATTGTCGCTCGAGACTGGCCAGCGCGCGATCGAGCAGGCTGCGCCCGCCGATTTCGGCCAGCGCCTTGTCGCTGCCAAACCGCGCCGATCGGCCGCCCGCCAGCACCACGCCAAGGATGCGCGCACGCGTCATTCGGCCGCCTCGGGCAGGGCGGGGTCAATCCCGAAATCCTGCGGGAAATGGCGCAGCGCCGACAGCACCGGATATGGCGTGAACCCGCCCAGCGCGCAGAGCGAGCCGAACTTCATCGTTTCGCACAAGTCCTGCAACAGGTTGACTTCATCGTCGAGCGTGCGCGCCACCTTGCGCGCATTGTGCATCTGCGCCAGCCCCTCGACACGGTCAACCGCGCGGCCCGAGCGGGCGCGGATACGGTCGATCACTTCGACCCCGCGCGTCGAACCGATCCGGCAGGGGGTGCATTTGCCGCAGCTTTCCGCCGCGCAAAACGCCATGGCAAACCGCGCCAGCGCGCTCATGTCGGCGGTATCGTCAAACACGCTCAGCCCGGCATGGCCGATCAAGCCATCGGCGGCGGCAAAAGTCTCATAATCAAACGCCAGGTGGAAATCGGACGGCGGGTGATAAGCGCCAAGCGGCCCACCCACCTGCACTGCGCGCACCGGGCGGCCGCTGGCGGTACCGCCGCCGATATCCATCACCAGTTCGCCCAGCGTCACGCCAAAGCCGACTTCGAACAGCCCGCCATGGCGGACATTGCCGGCGATCTGGATCGGCATCGTCCCGCGCGAACGGCCAAACCCGACTTCGGCATAGGCCGCGCCGCCATGCGCCATGATCCACGGCACCGCCGCCAGCGTCAGCACGTTGTTGACCACCGTCGGCATGCCGAACAGCCCTTCGAGCGCGGGCAGCGGCGGTTTGGCGCGCACTTCGCCGCGCTTGCCTTCAAGACTGTTGAGCAGCGAGGTTTCCTCACCGCAGACATAGGCCCCCGCGCCCACCCGCACTTCGACGCGGAACGGGGCGATATGCGGCGCGGCGGCCAGGGCGGCGGCGCGCATCTTGGCGATCGCGTGGGGATATTCGCTGCGAATATAGACATAGCCGGTATCGGCCCCGACCGCGTGGCCGGCAATCGCCATGCCCTCGATCAGCATGAAGGGATCGCCCTCCATCACCATGCGGTCGGCAAAGGTACCGCTGTCGCCTTCGTCGGCGTTGCACACGATATATTTGCGCGGCGCTTCGGCGCGGGCCACCGTGGTCCACTTGATCCCGGCGGGAAATCCGGCGCCGCCGCGCCCGCGCAGGCCCGATGCGGTCACTTCGGCGATCGTCGCCGCCGGCCCCATTTCGCGCGCGCGCGCCAGCCCGGCCCAGCCGCCGGTGGCGGCATAGTCATCAAGACTGAGCGGCCGCGTGCGCCCGGCGCGGGCAAAGGTAAACCGCTGCTGGCGGGCGATGAACGGGTGTTCGGCAATCGGCCCGATCGCCAGCGCGCTCGTCCCGGCCAGCACCGCGGCCACATCATCGGCGCAAAGCGGACCAAACCCCTGCCCGTCAATCTCTGCCAGCGGTTCCAGCCAGTGCATGCCCCACGAAGACACGCGCTCGACCGTGCAACCCGCCGCCGTGAACGCCGCCGCCACGGCATCGGCGCCGCAGGCCAGCGCCAGCGCATCATCGCTGATCCATACCGTGATCATGCCAGCGCCTCCACCAGCGCGCCGAGCCGGGCCGGGTTCAACCGCGCATGCACCGCATCGCCCACCATCGCATTGGGCCCGACCGAACACAGCCCCAGGCAATAGACCGGTTCGACCTTGACCCGGGTTTCCCCGGCCAAAGTCGCTGCCAGCGCCTCGCTGCCGCGCGCCTGGCAGCTTTCCGACCGGCACAGTTTGAGCACCGGCCGATCGACCGGGGCGCTGCGAAAATCGTGATAGAAACTGATCACCCCGTGCACTTCGGCGCGGCTGAGGTTCAGCGCATGCGCGACTCGGGGGATCACCGTTTCGGGCACATGGCCCAGTTCGGCCTGGATATCGTGCAGGATCGGCAGCAGCGCGCCCGGTTCGTCGCGATGCGCGGCAAGGATGCGGTCGATGGCAAGGTCTTGGGCGGTGGGGGTCATCATGATGATTTCATTGTTGTCATTGCCCGCCCTTGTTTTCCATCTGCCCCTCAGGGTCAAATCGAAAGTGGCAAAGGTTGATAGAGACCGTCTATCACAAATGCCCGCGCGGCCGCCAGCGCGGCCCGCGCACGCGGCAGCGGCGGATCGCGGTCGAGCACCACCAGCCCGACCTGCCGCACTGGTTCGGCCGGGTCGATCGGCAGGAACCGCGCCCATTCCACCCCGGCCAGCAGATGCGCATAGCTGTCGGGCACGATCGCGCAGAATTTGCCCGATGCCACCAGCGCCAGCAGCGCGACGTGGCTGTCAGCCGTGGCGCGCGGCCGCGCCGTCAGCCCGCGCCGCGCCAGCGTGCGATCGAGCATGCGGCGATAGAGCATCGAATCATCGAGCAGGCACAGATCCTGCGCCACCGCTTCGTCCCAGCTTACGGTGGTGCGATCATCAAACCGCCCGCCGCGCCGGGTGAGAAAGCGATAGTCCTCGCTCGCCAGCACCACCCCGGTCTTGCCCGGCGGGGCGGCAGGGTCGAGATAGGTGATCCCGGCATCAAGTTCGAGCGCGGTCAGCCCTTCGTCGATCGCCCGCGCCGTCGATGACCGGATATCGAGCGCCAGATCGGGATTGGCCGCCAGCAGCGCCGCGCCCAGCCGCCCGACCAGCGGCAGCGCCGCCGGGATCGCCGCCAGCCGGAACGGCCCGGCCAGCGGGGTTTCGGCAAGCGCCGCGCTCATCGCCCCCATCGCGCCCAGGATCTGCTGCGCCCACGGCAGCATCGCCTCGCCATGCGCGGTCAGCCCGATAAAGCGGCGGTCGCGATCGATCAGCCGGCGGCCGCAATCCTGTTCCAGCGCGACCAGCCCGGCCGACAGCGTCGGCTGCGACACGCCGCAGGCTTCGGCAGCGCGGGCAAAGTGCCGCAGCCGCGCCAGAGTGACGAAATATCGCAAGTGGCGCAGTTGCATGCGCGCAGTGATGGCCGGATCGCCAGCCTTGCGCAAGGCCCAGGCGCGGCCGCGCCGGCGGCTAAGCATCGGAAATGGGGCCAATGCGCGCAGATGTTTGCCCTCAGGACTTGTACGAGGGTGCCGCAGCGACCGGGGCCGGTTACCCTGTCCCCCGTGACTCGGTTCCCGGTCCTGCATCACCCTTTGCATGTGCCCCCCCCCGCTCCGTCAGGTCCCGCCGTGATGACGCACCATCAGTCCCAGCCGCACGACATCCCCGCCGGCAGCGCGCGCGAGGCCGCGCTGATCGAGCAGGGGCGGCAGATCATCGCCACCGAGGCGCGCGCGCTCGATGCGCTCGGCCAATCGCTCGATCACCTGTTTGTCCGCGCGATCGGCACGATCATCGCCACCAGTGGGCGGGTGGTGGTAACCGGCATGGGCAAATCGGGCCATGTCGCGCGCAAGATCGCCGCCACGCTCGCCGCCACCGGCACCCCGGCGCTGTTTCTCCACCCGGCCGAGGCGGCGCACGGCGATCTTGGCAAGCTGACCGCCGATGATGCGCTGCTCGCGCTGTCCAATTCGGGATCGACCCCCGAAATCCTCGTGATCATGCGCTATGCCCGGGTGATCGGCTGCCAGATCATCGCGATCGGCGCGCGCGCCAGCGGCCCGGTGATGCAGACCGCCGATATCGCGCTGCGGCTGCCGATGGCGCGCGAGGCCTGCCCGGTGAACATTGCCCCAACCACCTCGACCACGATGATGATCGCGCTGGGCGATGCGCTGGCGGTATCGGTGATGGGGCTGCGCGGCATTTCGCGCGAAGGCATCCGGCTGTTGCACCCCGGCGGGTCGATCGGCGCCAGCCTGATGCTGGTCGATGATCTGATGCACACCGGGGATCGCCTGCCGCTGGTCGCGCGCCACACCCCGATGCGCGAAGTGCTGGTGGTGATGACCGAAAAGAGCCTGGGTATTGCCGGCGTGGTCGATCGCCATGGCCACCTGATCGGCGCGATTACCGATGGCGATCTGCGCCGCCATATCGATACGCTGATCGACAGCCGCGCCGATGCGGTGATGACCCCCAGCCCGCGCACGATCCTTGCCGGCAGCTATGCCGGCGATGCCCGCGCCGCTTTGGCGCAGGCGCGGATCACCGCGCTGTTCGTGGTCGCGCCCGACAACCCGCGCCGGCCGATCGGCGTGGTGCATATTCACGATCTGGCGCGGTGCGATTTTGGCCTCGCCAACGATCCGGTGCCGCCGGCCGCTCCCGATTGGGACGCCTGCTGACCGATGCGCCGCGTGATCGTGATCCCGGCACGCCACGGCTCGACGCGCTTTGCCGGCAAGCCGCTGGCGCCGATCCGGGGCGCCGGGGGCGCAGCGCGGCCCTTGATCGAGCGCACCTGGCGCGCGGCGCGTGCCCTGCCGGGCATTGCCGATGTGGTGATCGCCACCGATGATGACCGCATTGTCGCAGTGGCGCAGGGTTTTGGCGCGACGGTGCGATTGACCCCCGACACTTGCGCCAACGGCACCGAACGCTGCGCCGCACTGGTGGCCGGGCTCGACCCCGTGCCCGATCTGGTGATCAACTGGCAGGGCGATGCGCCGCTGGCCCCGCCCGCGGCCGTGGCAGCGATGATCGACGCGATCGAGGCGGACCCGATGATGCTGGTGGCGACCCCGGCCGTCCCCTGCACCCCGGGCGTGCTCGCAGCGCTGAGCGCCGATGCCGCAGCGGGCCGGGTTGGCGGCACCACCGTGGTGTTTGATGCCTATGGCCGCGCGCTGTATTTTTCCAAGCGGATCATTCCCCACGTCGATCCCGCGCTGCTGCCCGGCGCGGCGGATCAGGTGCATCTGCATCTCGGGCTCTATGCCTATCGCCCCGCCGCGCTGGCCGCCTATGCCGCCACGCCGATGGCGCGGCTCGAACGGCTGGAGGGGCTGGAACAATTGCGCTTTGCCGATTGCGGCATCGCCATCGGGGTGGCGCGCTGCGCCGCGCCCGCGTGGGACGCGATCGAATGCAACAACCCCGGCGATGTCGCGCTGATCGAGCGCGAGCTGGTGCGGCAGGGGATCGCCTGATGCAGATTGCCGGACATGCTGTCGGCACCATGGCGCGGCCGATGCTGATCGCCGGCCCCTGCGTGATCGAATCGGCCGATCTGTGCCTGACGATTGCCGACCATCTGGCGCGGCTGGCGCAGCGCACCGGGGTCACCGTGGTGTTCAAGGCCAGCTTCGACAAAGCCAACCGCACCGCCCACACCAGCTTTCGCGGCATCGGTCAGCAGGCCGGACTGGCGGTGCTCGAGCGGGTACGCAGCGCGACCGGGCTGCCGGTGCTCACCGATGTCCACGACGCGGCGCAAGTGCCGGCGGTGGCGCAAGTGGTCGATGTCTTGCAAACACCGGCGTTCCTCGCCCGCCAGACCGACCTGATTGTCGCTGCCGCCGCCAGCGGCCGCCCGGTCAATATCAAGAAGGCGCAATTCATGGCCGGCGAAGACATGATCGCGGTGGTCGCCAAGGCTCGCGCCGCCGCCATGGCCGCCGGGCACGACCCCGATCGCCTGCTGGTCTGCGAACGCGGCGCGATGTTCGGCTATCACAACCTGGTGGTCGACATGCGCTCGCTGGTGATCTTGCGCGAAACCGCCTGCCCGGTGGTGTTTGACGCCACCCATGCGGTGCAATTGCCCGGCGCCATGGGCGACCGGTCATGCGGCGCCCGCCACTTCGTCGCCCCGCTCGCCCACGCCGCCGCCGCAGTCGGGATCAACGCCCTGTTCCTCGAAACCCACCCCGACCCCGACCAAGCGCTGTCCGACGGCCCCAACGCGGTACCGCTCGATCACCTCGACGCGCTGGTTGACCGCGTGCTGCGCATCGCCGAAGCGGCGCACGGCGGGGGGTGATGCGGGGGTACACAGCGATTCCCAATGCCAAACTCCCACCCATTTGGTTCGTCCTGAGCTCGTCGAAGGACGCGCGCAAACGCCAGCCCCACGCGCGGGAACTTTATCGCGATTCCTGCCGTCAGCGCGCGTCATTAGCTGGCGCTGGCCTTCGGCTCGA
>Ga0164296_1002036_pt1 | contig 20547 bp, 17 predicted proteins | sample GEODES057metaG_FD_113533 | JGI IMG/M metagenome (GOLD analysis project Ga0164296, IMG submission 113533) | Dystrophic lake water microbial communities from Trout Bog Lake, Wisconsin, USA - GEODES057 metaG | ecosystem: Environmental > Aquatic > Freshwater > Lake | place: USA: Trout Bog Lake...
CAGGAACGTGTTGAGGGTGTCCTGGGTGCGTGCCACGTCGGGTCCCGCTGCCACGGTGACGATCACGTCGGGGTCGCCTGAACCGGCGGCCAGAGAAGCCACCACCTCCTCCGGGAAGGCTGCGGCGGCCTCGAGCATCGTGGGTACGCAGACGTCGCGGTTGGCCGCGATGCGCTGCCGCTCGTCGTCGGGGAGGTCGGGGCGGGCCAGCAATCTCCGCCACAGGGTGAACGCCTCGGCGTGTTTGCCGATCCAGGACGCACACACCGCCTGCTCGTCGGCGGCGTGCCAGCCGTAGATGTCCGCTTTCAGATAGAACGAGTCCTGCTCGGGGAACGGGATGTCGGTGGCGCGCCGGGCGAACAGGTAGCCGAGCGCGTAGCGCTGATTCTTCCGGTATTCGCGGGCGATTTCATACAGCGGCTCGGCACGGATCGGCCGGAACGCCCATGCCCGCAGGTAGGCGTCCTGCACATCCGCCCACGGTTCACCGAGCTTCAGCATCGAGTCCGCGAGCCGGTACATCGCGAAGTAGGTCTCCTCCTCCCAGCCGCCAATCTCGGAGCGCCGGGCGTACCACGCCCGCGCGTTGGCGAAATCGCCCAGACTGAAGTAGCTCTCGGCCAGATAGAACACCGATCGCGGGTCCTCGGGGTTGCGTTCGACCTCGGCCAGCAACACATCGCGGTCGCTCTCAAACTTCTGCCCGGACACGGTGCGGGATCCGAGTTCGCGAAATTCGATGTGGTACTCGCCCTCGAGACGCGCATGCTGGTGGGAATCGTCGCTCACGATGTACTCGTGGACGGCGCCCTCGTAGCGCACGCGGGCTCCGTCGCGGAACAACTGCGCGCGCCAGAAGGTGCCGCCGGCATTCACGTAACGCAGTTGGTAGATGTCGGCGCTGAGTCTGGTGAAGTCGGGTTCGCCGACGAGCAGGTCGTCTGCGTCGATGACCCAGATGTAATCGCCGTAGCCCTGGGCGAGGGCCAGCGCCTCGGTGCGGTTGTGGCCGAAGTTGCGCCAGGGTCGTTCATAAAGCTGGCCCGGGATGCCGAGGCGGGCCATCTGCCAGCGAATCAGTTCCTGGGTTCCGTCGTCGGAGCCGGTGTCGACGATCACCCACGAACTGATGTGGGGTGCGACGGAGTCGAGCACCTGCGCGACAATGTGCGCCTCGTTTTTGACGATCATGTTGAGGCAGATCGCGGGGTGCGCCGTGGGGACGGACACTTGACGGGCTAGCGTCCCAGCCCCGGGCGGCGCCGGCGTAGGTACCGCTCAAACTCGGCGGCGAGCGCATCCCCATCGATGTTGCCCAGGGTCTCGTTGACGTCCACGTCGGCATCGCCGCGCTGCTCCAGCGCCGTCACGTACTCGGCCAGTTCCTCGTCCTCGGCAGCCATGTCGGTGATCGACTGTTCCCACTCCTCGGCCTGCGTCGGCAGGTCGGCCAGCGGCACCTCGACGTCGAGCACGTCCTCGACCCGGCGGAGCAGCGCTACCGTCGCCTTCGGGTTCGGCGGCTGCGACACGTAGTGCGGCACGGCCGCCCAGAACGTCACCGCCGGAATACCGGCCGCGACGCAGGCGTCCTGCAGCACCCCGGCGATCCCGGTCGGTCCCTCGTACCGGGTTTCCTGAAGGCCGAAAAGTTGTGCGGATTCGGGGGAGTAGGCCGCACCCGACACCGGCACCGGACGGGTGTGCGGTGTGTCCGCCAGCAGGGAGCCCAGGATCACGACGGTTTCAGCGTTGAGTTTGTCGGCGATCGCCAACAGCTCGGCGCAGAACGTCCGCCAGCGCATGTTGGGCTCCACGCCGTGCATCAGCACGACGTCGCGGTCGCTGCCCGGGGGCCGGCAGTGCGAAATCCGCATCGCCGGCCACACCAGTTCGCGCGTCACGCCGTCGATCTGCCGGATGACCGGGCGATTCACCTGGTAGTCGTAGTAGGCCTCGTCGTCGATCTCGACGATCAGATCGGCGGCCCAGATGGTCTCGAGGTGCTCAAGCGCATCGCTGGCCGCGTCACCGGCATCGTTCCATCCCTCGAACGCCGCCACGACGACAGTGTTGTGCAGTTCGGGGAGCGGGGCGCTGCCATCCGGCGGGGTCACAGATTCAGGTTACGGCCTGGGCTGCGGTGCCTGCGCAGATGGCTGCCGTCGCGGTAAGTGCCAGGCTGTTTGTATAGAACTACTATTCTTGCGGAGTGACGACGTACACTTGGCAGGCCGAGAGGCGTTGCAACGGTTCCGGGTTTCTGCCGGTATCCGCCACGCTCGGCGGGTGCAAGGACGCCTTCCGCTACGGAAGGAATGCACGTGCACGTCGCTGAACCGACTACCTCCGCTCCGACGACCTCCGCGCCGATTACCTTCGCGCCGAACATCCGCCCTGACTGCACCGACGATCTGACGGCTGCTTTCCGCCGGCGGATCATGGTGATCGACGGGGCGATGGGCACGGCGATCCAGCGGGACAGGCCTGACGAGGCCGGCTACCGCGGCGAGCGTTTCATCGAATGGCCGACCGCTCTGCAGGGCAACAACGACCTGCTCACCTTGACGCAGCCGCAGATCATCGAAGGGATCCACCGCGAGTACCTCGAATCGGGCGCCGACATCCTGGAGACCAACACGTTCAACTCGAACTCGGTCTCGCTCGCCGACTACGGCATGCAGGACTTGGGCTACGAGCTGAACTACGCCGGCGCTGCCCTGGCGCGCAAGGTCTGCGACGAGTTCAGCACGCCGGAGAAGCCCCGCTACGTCGCCGGCGCCGTCGGACCGACGACGCGGACCGCGTCGATCTCGCCTGACGTCAACGATCCTGGAGCCCGCAACGTCTCCTACGACCAGCTGGTGGCCGCCTACCTTGAAGCCGTCAATGGCCTGGTCGACGGTGGTGCCGACATCATCATCATCGAGACGATCTTCGACTCGCTGAACGCCAAGGCGGCGGTGTTCGCCGTTGAGACGCTGTTTGAAGAGCGCGGACGCCGCTGGCCGGTGATCATCTCGGGCACCATCACTGATGCCTCCGGGCGCACGTTGTCCGGTCAGGTCACCGAAGCATTCTGGAACTCGATCAGGCACGCGAAGCCGATCGCGGTCGGACTCAACTGCGCCCTTGGCGCGCCGGAGATGAGGCCTTACATCGCCGAGATGTCGCGGATCGCCGACACCTTCATCTCCTGCTACCCGAACGCGGGCTTGCCCAATGCCTTCGGCGAGTACGACGAATCCCCGGAGCGTCAGGCGTCTTACATCGCGGAGTTCGCCCAGGCCGGATTGGTCAACCTGGTCGGTGGGTGCTGCGGAACTACGCCGGCCCACATCGCCGAGATCGCCAAGGTAGTCGAGGGCACGCCGCCGCGCGAGCTGCCGGAGATCGAGGTCGCCACCCGGCTCTCTGGCCTGGAGCCGCTCAACATCACCGCCGACTCCCTGTTCGTCAACATCGGTGAGCGCACCAACATCACCGGCTCCGCCCGGTTCCGGAACCTGATCAAGGCCGAGGACTATGACAGCGCGCTGTCGGTCGCCCTGCAGCAGGTCGAAGTCGGGGCGCAGGTCATCGACATCAACATGGACGAGGGCATGATCGACGGCATCGCCGCGATGGACCGGTTCACCAAGCTGATCGCGGCTGAGCCGGACATCAGCCGCGTCCCCGTGATGATCGACTCGTCCAAGTGGGACGTCATCGAGGCGGGCCTGAAGAACGTGCAGGGCAAGCCGATCGTCAACTCGATCTCCTTGAAGGAGGGCGAGGAGAAGTTCATCCGCGAGGCACGGCTGTGCCGCAAGTTCGGTGCCGCCGTCGTCGTGATGGCCTTCGATGAGAAGGGGCAGGCCGATAACCTGGAGCGCCGCAAGGAGATCAGCGGACGCGCCTACCGAATCCTCACCGAGGTGGTCGGCTTCCCGGCCGAGGACATCATCTTCGACCCCAACTGCTTCGCGCTGGCCACCGGTATCGAGGAGCACGCGTCGTACGGGATCGACTTCATCGAGGCCTGCGCCTGGATCAAGGAGAACCTTCCCGGGGTGCACATCTCCGGCGGTATCTCGAACGTCTCGTTCTCTTTCCGCGGCAACAACCCTGTCCGCGAGGCGATTCACGCGGTCTTCCTGTTCCACGCCATCAAGGCCGGCCTGGACATGGGCATCGTCAACGCGGGTGCGCTGGTGCCCTATGACACGATCGATCCCGAGTTGCGGGAGCGCATCGAGGACGTCGTCCTGAATCGTCGCGCAGACGCGGCCGACCGGCTGCTGGAGATCGCTGAACGGTTCAATAGCGCAGGAGACGGCGCAAAGGATCCGGTGGCAGCCGAGTGGCGCAGCCTTGGAGTCCGCGAGCGGATCACCCACGCCCTGGTCAAGGGGATCGACGCCCACGTCGATGCCGACACCGAGGAGTTGCGGGCCGAGATCGCCGCCGCCGGTGGTCGCCCGATCGAGGTGATCGAAGGCCCACTGATGGACGGTATGAACGTGGTCGGTGATCTCTTCGGCGCCGGCAAGATGTTTCTGCCCCAGGTCGTGAAGTCGGCCCGGGTGATGAAGAAGGCCGTGGCCTACCTGCTGCCGTACATCGAGGCGGAGAAAGAAGAGTCCGGCACTGCCCAGGATGGCGGGGCGAAGGACACCAACGGCACGATCATCATGGCGACCGTCAAGGGCGACGTGCACGACATCGGCAAGAACATCGTTGGGGTTGTCCTGCAGTGCAACAACTTCGAAGTGATCGACCTCGGAGTGATGGTGCCCGCCCAGAAGATCCTGGACGCGGCGAAGGAGCACAACGCCGACATCATCGGGCTGTCCGGCCTGATCACCCCGTCGCTGGACGAGATGGTCAACGTCGCCGTCGAGATGGAGCGCCAAGGGCTGCAGATCCCGCTGCTGATCGGCGGCGCGACCACCTCGCGCGCCCACACGGCGGTGAAGGTGGCGCCGCGCCGCAGCGGACCGGTGGTCTGGGTCAAGGACGCGTCCCGCTCGGTCCCGGTTGCGGCGGCGCTGCTCGACGACAAGCAGCGTCCGGCCCTGCTGGAGGCCACCGAGGCCGACTACGCGTCTCTTCGCGAACGGCATGCTCAGAAGAACGAGCGGCCGATGCTGACGCTGGAGAAGGCCCGCGCCAACCGAACGCCGATCGAGTGGGACGACTACACGCCGCCGGTGCCCGCCCAGGGTCTCGGCGTGCGGGAATTCTGCGACTATGACCTCGCCGAGTTGCGCGAATACATCGACTGGCAGCCGTTCTTCAACGCCTGGGAGATGAAGGGCAGGTTTCCTGACATCCTCAACAACCCGGTCTCGGGCGAGACTGCCCGCAAGCTCTACGACGACGCCCAGGAGATGCTCGACACTCTGATCAAGGAGAAGTGGCTGACGGCCAACGGGGTGATCGGGTTCTTTCCGGCCAACGCGGCAGGCTCGGGTTTCGACGACATCGAGGTGTACACCGACGAGACCCGGACCGCCGTGCTGACCACGTTGCACAACCTGCGCCAGCAGGGTGAGCACCGGGACGGTATCCCGAACCGGTCGCTGGGCGACTTCATCGCGCCCAAGGACACCGGGCTGGCCGACTACGTCGGCGCCTTCGCGGTCACCACGGGGCTCGGCAGCCAGGAGAAGACAGCGGAGTTCAAGGCGGCCGGCGACGACTACAACGCGATACTGCTGGAATCGCTCGCCGACCGGTTGGCGGAGGCATTCGCCGAGCGGATGCACCAGCGAGTCCGCACGGAGTTCTGGGGATTCCAGCCCGACGAGCAGTTGGACAACGAGGCGCTCATCGGTGAGAAGTACGTGGGTATCCGCCCCGCGCCCGGCTACCCGGCCTGCCCGGAGCACACCGAGAAGGCGACGATCTGGGAGTTGATGAACGTCAAGGAGCGGACCGGCATCGAGTTGACCGAGTCGATGGCGATGTGGCCCGGTGCCGCCGTCAGTGGCTGGTACTTCTCGCACCCGCAGTCGCAGTACTTCGTGGTGGGCCGGCTGGCCCAGGATCAGGTTGCCGACTACGCCAAGCGCAAGGGCTGGACCCTCAAGGAGGCCGAGCGCTGGCTCGCCCCCAACCTCGGCTACAACCCGGAGGACTGAGCCCCAAAGACGGCCCCCACCCCCGCGAGTGTGCGTGTCTGCTCGACGACACGCCGCTGATGCCGGCATTCTGCGCACCCTCGCGGCCGCTGGGGGACGGCGCGCGCAGCGAAACCGCCGTGACTCAGCCGGCCTCGGCGTGGAACAATCGCTCGCCGTGAAGACCTTCGAGGATCTGTTCGCCGAACTGGGCGAGCGCGCTCGCACGCGCCCGCCCGGCAGCGCGACCGTTGCTGCGCTCGACGGGGGCGTCCACGGGCTGGGCAAGAAGATCCTGGAGGAGGCCGGCGAGGTGTGGCTGGCCGCCGAACACGAGCCCGACGAGGCCCTGGCCGAGGAGATCAGCCAACTGCTGTACTGGACTCAGGTGCTGATGATCGCCCGGGGACTGTCCCTGGCCGACGTATACCGGAAGCTGTGAGCATGTTGCGGGTCGCGGTTCCCAACAAAGGCGCGCTCAGTGAGCCGGCCACCGAGATTCTCGCGGAGGCCGGCTACCGCCGCCGCACCGATCCCAAAGACCTGACGGTCATCGATCCCGCCAATCAGGTCGAATTCTTCTTCCTGCGGCCCAAGGACATCGCCATCTACGTCGGTTCGGGACAACTCGACTTCGGCATCACCGGACGCGACCTGGTGGCCGACTCCGACGCGCCGGTGCACGAGCGCCTCGCGCTGGGTTTCGGCTCGTCGAGCTTCCGGTACGCCGGCCCCGCCGGTCGCAACTGGACGACGGCCGATCTGGCTGGGAAACGGATCGCCACCGCGTACCCCAATCTCGTGCGAAAGGACCTGGCGGAACGCGGCATTGACGCGACCGTCATCAGGCTCGACGGTGCGGTGGAGATCTCGGTGCAGCTCGGCGTGGCGGACGCGATCGCCGACGTGGTGGGGTCCGGACGCACCCTGAGCCTGCACGACCTCGTGGCCTTCGGCGATCCGCTGTGTGACTCGCAGGCGGTGCTCATCGAGCGAACCGGCCACGTTCCGGGCGCCGAGGGGGGCGACCGCGCGGCGCGCGACCAACTCGTCGCGCGCGTGCAGGGTGTCGTCTTCGGCCAGCAGTACCTGATGCTCGACTACGACTGCCCGCGCTCCGTGCTGGACGCAGCCACGGCCATCACCCCGGGGTTGGAGTCGCCGACCATCGCCCCGCTCGCCGACCCGGCCTGGGTGGCGGTCCGCGCGTTGGCACCCCGGCGCGGTATCAACGAGACCATGGACGAGCTCGCCGCGATCGGAGCCAAGGCGATCCTTGCCTCCGACATCAGGTTCTGCCGCTTCTGATCGACCCGCGTGGCCGGTAGCCGCTGTGTTAGCGTCCCCACAGACCGCTGAAGGAGGGGTTCCTGTGACTCATGCTCTCGTTCTGCTGATGGCGCTGCTCATCGGTGTCGTCGCGGGTCTGAGGTCGATCACGGCGCCCGCCGTCGTCGCGTGGGCGGCACACCTGGGATGGATCAACCTCCACGGCACCTGGGCGTCCTGGATGGCCAACATCATCACGGTCGTCGTCCTGACGGTGCTCGCAGTCGGCGAACTCATCGCCGACAAACTTCCCAAGATCCCGCCCCGCGTCACGGTGCCGTCGTTCGCCACCCGGCTGGTCATGGGCGGATTCGCCGGCGCGGTCGTCGGGGCGGCCTGGCATTACACCTTCAGCTCGCTGGGCGCCGGCATCGTCGGTGCCGTGATCGGCACGCTGGCAGGCTTTCACGCGCGACGGTTGGCGGCGGTGCACAACTACGGGCCGGACCTACCGATCGCCCTGCTCGAGGACGCGATCGCCATCCTGGGCGGCTTCGCCGTCCTCGCGGCCACCGCCAGCCTGTAACAGCAGCCGCGTTACGCGGCGGGTTCGGTCGGCCGCGACGACGAGCCGATGAACTCCGGCCATCCCGGGTACGGAGGCGGGGTGCCGCCGAACACCGGGCAGTGTTGCTGGTGGGGGCACCAGTCGCACAACCGCGACTGCTTCGGGCGGAAGTCGCCTGTCCGGCCGGCGGATTGGATCGCACGCCACATCGCCATCAGGGTCTTCTCGAAGCGCAGCAGTTCGTCGATGTCGGGCGAATAGTCCAATATCTGGCCGTCGGCGAGGTAGATCAGCCGCAGCCGAGTGGGCAGCACGCCGCGGGAGCGCAGCAGCGCGACCGCGTAGAACTTCATCTGGAACATCGCCTTGAACTCAGCCAGAGCCCGCGCGGCGGGCGGCGCCTTACCGGTCTTGTAATCGACGACCCGCAACTCGCCGGTGGCGGCGACGTCGATGCGGTCGATGAAGCCCCGCAGCAGCGTACCGTCGGCCAGTTCGACCTCCACGCGCTCTTCGCAGCACTGAGGGTCGAAGCGGGTCGGGTCTTCGAGCCGGTAGTAGCCGGACAGCAGCGCGCGCGCCTCGTTTAAAAGCTCGGCGCGCTGCGCGAGGTCCACCGTGTCGGCGAGGTTGGGTGAGGAGGCGATCACGCTGTCCCAGGCGGACTCCACCAACGACGTCGCCGAGTCGGGGCTGCGCTGGGCCGCCGGCAGGGCGTAGAGCTGCTCGAGGGCCGAGTGCACTACTGATCCGCGCAGCTGCGCCGCCGAGGAGGCCTCGGGCAACCGGTCGATCGCGCGGAACCGATAGAGCAGCGGGCACTGTTTGAAATCCGCCGCCCGAGAGGGAGATAGGGCAGGTTTTGACGCCCGTGGTGGGGGGATGGGCACAGCCGACCGCGTCGGGTGATCCGCGGGCAGCTCACTCATGAACCGCAGCCTAAGCGGCGGTGCCGACAACCCCGGGCAATCGTGGCGGCGCGTCGGCTGGCACGCTGGACGCGTGTCCGAGACCGGCCCGTTCGTCGCGGGGGAACGTGTCCAGCTGACCGACGCTAAAGGCCGGCACTACACGATCGTGCTCACCGAGGGTGGTGAGTTCCACACCCATCGCGGCTCGATCCCCCACGATGCGCTGATCGGGCTACCCGAGGGCAGCGTCGTCAAATCCGCCAACGGTGCGCTGTACCTGGTGATGCGCCCGCTGCTGGTCGACTACATGATGTCGATGCCACGCGGGCCGCAGGTGATCTACCCCAAAGACATCGCCCAGATCGTGCACGAGGGCGACATCTTCCCGGGGGCACGCGTGCTGGAGGCCGGCGCCGGCTCCGGCGCGTTGACGATCTCGTTGTTGCGGGCGGTGGGGCCCGATGGGCGGGTGGTCTCCTACGAACAGCGCGCCGACCATGCCGAACACGCGCGCCGCAACGTGTCGGTCTTCTGCGGCGGCCGCGAACCCGACAACTGGGACCTGATCATCGGCGACGTCGCCGACTCCGACCTGCCCGACGACTCCTTCGACCGGGTCGTCCTGGACATGCTGGCCCCGTGGGAGGTGCTGGACTCCGTCGCCCGGCTGGTGGTCGCCGGCGGTGTGCTGATCGTCTACGTGGCCACCGTGACGCAGCTGTCGAGGGTCGTGGAGGACCTGCGGACTCAGCAGTGCTGGACCGAACCGCGGTCCTGGGAGACGATGCAGCGCGGCTGGTACGTCGTCGGCCTCGCGGTGCGGCCCCAGCACTCGATGCGCGGGCACACCGCCTTCCTGGTGAGCACGCGACGGCTCGCGCCCGGCGCCGTCGCCCCCGCGCCCCTGGGCCGCAAACGGGTGGGCCGCGACGGCTGAGTCAGTCAGGTCAGGGTCAGTCAGGTCAGGTCGTCGCTGCGAACCAGTGCGCGCCGCACCGACAGCACCTCGAACTCGGGATGCGCGGCGACCAGGCGCTCGGCCGCATCGAGCACCTCGACCGCGTGGGACCGGTCGCCGCAGGCCAGGGCCACGCCGATGCCCGCCCGCCGGTGCAGATCCTGCTCACCTGTCTCCGCCGCAGACACGGTGAACGCGCGTCGAAGCTCAGCGACGACGGGCCGGATCACCGATCGCTTCTGCTTGAGCGACCGCACATCGCCGAGCAGCAGGTCGAACTCGAGCCAGCCGATCCACATCCCGCGGGTCAACGCGGGGGAGCCGGGGGGGCAGGGGGGGCCGGTGGTGCCGGGGGAGCCGGTGGTGCCGGGGGAGCCGGGGGAGCCGCGGGTGGCGGGAGTCCCGGCGCGGGTGCCGGATTCAGTGCCAGGAGCATGTCGGCGGTCCGCCGCGAGAGCTGCCAGCCCCCCTGCGCCGGCGGGCACGGTGTGAACTCCATCGGATAGGTGAAGTTCGGGTGGCTGGGCTGGGCGGTGGTGACGGCGACGGTGGCCATGACGTGGGTCGGCATGGTGGCCGACCAGGAGAGGTTGGTTGCGGCGAAAGCCAGGGGCAGGTAGCCGTTGTCGCGCAACGCGGCGGTGAACTTGTCGAGGCTGCCGGCGGTGTCCGGAGTTGCGCCCTCGATCAGCGGCACCTTGTCGCCGGAGGCGACGTTGGGGTCGGCAAGCCGGGCCAGTACGGCGGTGAGGGCGTCGGGGCTCGGGAGGACGGCGTCCGGCGGCGCAGCGACCGGAACAGAGGTTGCCGGTGGCGCTTGCGCGGCGGGCGCGCCCGCCGGCGGATGTGACGAACACGCCGACAGCCCGACCGCGCCCAGGGCTGCGGCGGCGATGACCGCGACGATCGGGTGCATCCGGCGGTCGGGCTCCACGTGCTTCACCGCCGAGGTGCCCATGTCGTCCTCCTGTGACTTTCCGGGCTAGACCCTCCGGCGCGGTTCCGATCAGGCCGATTCCGCCCGATTCAGGCCGGTTCGGGGCCGAATTTACCAGCGTGTCGAAAGTCTTAACTTTTCGTGGTTGATTACCTGCACACATCCGTCGGGAATCGCCGGTAGCTTGTGGAGTAGCACCGCGCCATCCCGTTAGGGTCAGTGATCTGTCAGTGATCTGTCAGTGCGCGGTCGGTGTGGGAAGGGAGCGCAATATGGGCGGTTCAGATCGGTCGGACGCGTCCGGTACCCCCCGAGAGGCGCGCATGTCCAGCGCCGACGCCGCTGAACTGGAGGAATTACGTCGCGAGGCGGCGCTGCTGCGGGAGCAGCTGAGCCACGCGGCGACCACCTCCGGCGGCGGCCGCGGGGCGCGCGACGTGCAGCAGCTGGAATCCCGCATCGACTCGCTCGCGTCCCGCAACGCCAAATTGATGGACACCCTCAAGGAGGCGCGGCAGCAACTGCTCGCGTTGCGGGAGGAAGTCGATCGGCTCGGCCAGCCGCCCAGCGGATACGGGGTCCTGCTGGGCACGCATGCCGACGACACGGTCGACGTGTTCACCTCGGGTCGCAAGATGCGCCTCACCTGCTCGCCCAATATCGAGATGGAATCGCTGCGCAAGGGCCAGACGGTCCGCCTCAACGAGGCGCTGACCGTGGTCGAGGCCGGCACCTTCGAGTCCGTGGGCGAGATCTCCACGCTGCGCGAACTGCTGGCCGACGGGCACCGCGCGCTCGTCGTCGGCCACGCCGACGAAGAACGCATCGTGTGGCTGGCCGATCCGCTGGTTGCCGAGAATCTTCCCGACCGCGTGGTCGACGGCTCGACTGAGGACACCGACGACACCCGTCCGCGCAAGCTGCGTCCCGGGGATTCGCTGCTGGTCGACACGAAGGCGGGCTATGCGTTCGAGCGCATCCCGAAGGCGGAAGTCGAGGACCTCGTCCTCGAGGAGGTGCCGGACGTCAGTTACGAGGACATCGGTGGCCTGACCCGCCAGATCGAGCAGATTCGCGACGCCGTTGAGTTGCCGTTCCTGCATAAGGAGCTCTACCGGGAGTACTCCCTGCGCCCGCCCAAGGGGGTGCTGCTCTACGGCCCGCCCGGCTGCGGGAAGACCCTGATCGCCAAGGCGGTGGCCAACTCGCTGGCGAAGAAGATGGCCGAGGTGCGCGGTGAGGACGCCCGCGAGGCGAAGTCGTACTTCCTCAACATCAAGGGTCCCGAGCTGTTGAACAAGTTTGTGGGCGAGACCGAGCGCCACATCCGGCTGATCTTCCAGCGCGCCCGCGAGAAGGCGTCGGAGGGCACACCGGTGATCGTGTTCTTCGATGAGATGGACTCGATCTTCCGCACCCGCGGCACCGGCGTCTCCTCCGACGTCGAGACGACAGTCGTCCCGCAGCTGCTCAGCGAGATCGACGGCGTGGAGGGGCTCGAGAACGTCATCGTGATCGGCGCCTCCAACCGCGAGGACATGATCGACCCCGCGATCCTGCGGCCCGGGCGGCTCGACGTGAAGATCAAGATCGAGCGGCCCGACGCCGAGGCGGCGCAGGACATCTTCTCGAAGTATCTGACCGTCGCGCTGCCTGTGCACGCCGACGACATCGCCGAGTTCGACGGCGACCGTTCCGCCTGCATCAAGGCCATGATCGAGAAGGTCGTCGACCGGATGTACGCCGAGATCGACGACAACCGTTTCCTTGAGGTCACCTACGCCAATGGCGACAAGGAAGTCATGTATTTCAAGGACTTCAACTCTGGGGCGATGATCCAGAACGTCGTCGACCGGGCGAAGAAGAACGCCATCAAGGCGGTGCTCGAGACCGGGCAGCGCGGGTTGCGCATCCAGCACCTGCTCGACTCGATCGTCGACGAGTTCGCCGAGAACGAGGACCTGCCCAACACCACCAATCCCGATGACTGGGCCCGCATTTCGGGCAAGAAGGGCGAGCGGATCGTTTACATCCGGACCTTGGTCACCGGCAAGTCGTCGAGTGCGTCGCGGGCGATCGACACCGAGTCGAACCTGGGTCAGTACCTGTAGCTGCGCGTCACCCGCGGAGTGTCAGTTCCGCACCAGCGAGTAGCTGTTGGTCAGGTTGTCCTGCAGCACTTCGGCAGCTTGGGTGGTGGTGTCCACTCGCAACTCGCTCGCCAGCGTGCGCGCCTGATAATTCCAACCCGGGGGCAGGTCGAGTCGGCCGGCCAGTCCGGGCAGGTCGAGCCTCGACAGCTCAGGGTCGACGACTTGGCTCCAGGTTTGCATCACCCAGTGGTGCCCCCGGGGGTCGATCAGTTCGTAGATCTCCTCGCCGGCGTTGAAGACGAACACCGTGTGGCGATTCACCCTGTTGGGGACGTAAGGCGCGGGGTTGACCGAGGACAACAGCACCGTCGCCTGCTGGACCATCTCGATCCCCCCGAAGTTCTTCGTGATCCGCGGGCCCTGCGGGTGCTTCTCGATGGAGTTCATCAGCCAGTATCGGGGGCCGTTGAGAAGTGCGGTGGCTGCGCCGTTTTCGGCCGCGATGGCCTGCGCGTCGAGCGCGGACCACAGGTCCGCCGGACAGTCGTTGAGCGGGAAGCTGTTGAAGACGGCCGCCTGCGGACCCGCCTCGCCGGGGGTCACGAGCAACACCTCGCCGTACCGCTTGCCGGACAGATCGGCCGATGGATCGCTGGACTCGGTGGCTGGCACAGGCTGAAAGTAACCACCGTGGTAGGTGGCGTCAACCTGGCCCGCACCGGCGGGGCCGGCGCCACAGCGGGCGCGGCCCACTAGGCTGACGTCATGCAACGGATCATCGGCACGGAGGTTGAGTACGGGATCTCGTCGCCGTCGGACCCGGCCGCGAACCCGATCCTCACCTCGACGCAGGCGGTTCTCGCCTACGCCGCGGCCGCGGGGATCCCGCGCGCCAAGCGCACCCGATGGGACTACGAGGTGGAGTCGCCGCTGCGGGATGCCCGAGGCTTCGACCTGAGTCGCTCGTCCGGCCCGCCGCCGGTGGTCGACGCCGACGAGGTCGGCGCGGCCAACATGATCCTGACCAATGGCGCCCGGCTCTACGTCGACCATGCCCACCCCGAATACTCGGCCCCCGAGTGCACCGACCCGCTTGACGCGGTGTTGTGGGACAAGGCCGGCGAGCGCGTCATGGAAGCCGCCGCCAGGCACGTCGCCAGCGTGCCAGGGGCGTCGAAGCTGCAGCTCTACAAGAACAACGTCGACGGCAAGGGCGCCTCCTACGGAACCCACGAGAACTACCTGATGTCCCGGCAGACGCCGTTCACGTCCATCATCGTCGGGCTCACCCCGTTTCTGGTGTCGCGGCAGGTTGTCACCGGATCTGGCCGGGTGGGTATCGGCCCCTCCGGAGACGAGGCCGGCTTCCAGCTGTCCCAGCGCTCTGACTACATCGAGGTGGAGGTCGGGCTGGAGACCACCCTCAAGCGCGGGATCATCAACACCCGCGACGAACCGCATGCCGACGCCGACCGCTACCGGCGACTGCACGTGATCATCGGTGACGCCAACCTCGCCGAGACGTCGACCTACCTGAAGCTGGGCACCACGGCGCTGGTGCTCGACCTGATCGAAGAGGGCCCTGCGCACGGGATAGATCTCTCCGACCTGATGCTGGCCAGGCCGGTGACCGCTGTCCATGCCATCAGCCGCGATCCATCGCTGCGGGTCGCCGTGGCCCTGGCCGACGGCCGCGAGATGACCGGCCTTGCGCTGCAACGGATTTACCTGGAGCGAGTGGCGAAGCTGGTAGATGCCCGCGACCCGGACCCGCGCGCGTCCGACGTCATCGCGACCTGGGCGCACGTGCTCGACCTGCTGGAGCGCGACCCGATGGAATGCGCTGAGCTACTCGACTGGCCGGCAAAACTCCGGCTCCTGGAGGGCTTCCGGCAGCGGGAGAACCTGGCGTGGTCGGCGCCGCGGCTGCACCTCGTCGACCTGCAGTATTCCGATGTGCGGCTCGACAAGGGCCTGTACAACCGGCTCGTGGCGCGCGGCTCGATGAAGCGCCTGGTCACCGAACAACAGGTGCTTGCAGCCGTTGACAACCCGCCCACCGACACCCGGGCATATTTCCGCGGGGAATGCCTGCGCCGGTTCGGCGCCGACATCGCGGCGGCCAGCTGGGATTCGGTGATCTTCGACCTCGGCGGCGACTCGCTGGTGCGTATCCCCACCCTGGAGCCGTTGCGGGGCAGCAAGGCGCATGTGGGGGCGTTGCTCGATTCGGTGAACAGCGCGGCGGAGCTGGTTGAGCAACTCACGGGCTGAGTCCCGGTCAGGTCGGGAAACCTCTGCACCGACCGGTAGGGTGGATAACGACCAGGGGGCACGGAGCACCAGGAGGCGGCCATGGCTCAGGAGCAGACCAAGCGGGGTGGCGGCGGCGACGACGGCGACGACCTCACCGACGCCACCGCCGCGGGCCAGGAGCGTCGCGACAAGCTGGCCGAAGACACCGACGACCTGCTCGACGAGATCGATGACGTCCTTGAGGAGAACGCGGAGGACTTTGTCCGGGCGTACGTCCAAAAGGGCGGACAGTGACCTGGTCGTTCGCTGATCGCCGGTCTACCGACTTCTCGCTCTCGGCCAACCCCGCGGTAAACCTGTCGTCGTTCGCGGAATTCCTGCGGCGCGAGGCACCTGAGCTGCTGCCGGCGAGCCTCCCCGGGGGCAGCGACCACCCGGGAGATCCGGCGGGCGCACACCTGCCGCACGGCACCACGATCGTGGCGTTGAACTACCCCGGCGGTGTCGTCATCGCCGGTGACAGGCGCTCCACACAGGGCAACATGATCGCCGGGCGCGATGTCAAGAAGGTTTACATCACCGACGACTACACCGCCACCGGTATCGCCGGGACGGCCGCGATCGCCGTGGAGTTCGCCCGGCTCTACGCTGTCGAACTCGAGCACTACGAGAAGCTCGAAGGTGTGCCCCTGACATTCCCGGGCAAGGTCAACCGGCTGGCGACGATGGTGCGGGGCAACCTGGCGGCGGCGATGCAGGGCCTGATCGCGCTGCCGTTGCTCGCCGGATACGACCTCAACGCCCCTGACCCGCAGCGGGCCGGTCGCATCGTGTCATTCGATGCCGCCGGTGGCTGGAACATGGAGGAGGAGGGCTACCAGTCGGTGGGGTCGGGATCGCTCTTCGCCAAGTCTTCGATGAAGAAGCTGTACTCGCGAGTCACCGACGCCGAGGCCGCCCTGCGCGTGGCCATCGAAGCGCTCTATGACGCTGCCGACGACGACTCCGCCACCGGCGGACCGGATCTGGTGCGCGGGATCTTCCCCACGGCGGTCACCATCGACGCCAACGGCGCATCCGAGGTGGCCGAAGACCGCATCGCGGCGCTGGCGCGCGAAGTCATCGAAAGCCGCACTTCCGCGCAGACTTTCGGCCCGCATCCCGACGCGTGGGATGAGTCGTGAGCTTCCCGTATTTCATCTCGCCCGAGCAGGCGATGCGCGAGCGCAGCGAACTCGCGCGCAAGGGTATTGCGCGCGGACGCAGTGTGGTGGCGCTGACCTACGCCGACGGTGTCCTGTTCGTGGCCGATAATCCGTCGCGGTTGCTGCAGAAGATCAGCGAGCTCTATGACCGGGTCGGTTTCGCCGCCGCGGGTAAGTTCAACGAGTTCGACAACCTGCGGCGCGGCGGCATCCAGTTCGCCGACACCCGCGGCTACGCCTACGCCCGCCGCGACGTCACGGGCCGCCAGCTGGCCAACGTCTATGCGCAGACGCTGGGCGCCATCTTCACCGAGCAGGCCAAACCCTACGAGGTCGAATTATGCGTGGCCGAGGTCGCCCACCACGGCGAGACGAAACCGCCGGAGCTGTACCGGATCACCTACGACGGGTCGATCGCCGACGAGCCGCAGTTCGTCGTGATGGGCGGCACCACCGAGCCGGTCACGGCCGCCCTCAAGGAGTCCTACACCGAGAATGCCGACTTGCGTGAAGCTATCCGGATCGCGGTGACGGCGCTGCGGACCGGTAGCGCCGAGTCGGCGGGCGCCGACCCCTCGCCCCTGGACACGACCAGCCTCGAGGTTGCGATCCTCGACGCCAACCGGCCGCGGCGCGCGTTCCGGCGCATCACGGGCGCAGCGCTGGACGCGCTGCTGCCGCAGGCCACCGCCGGCTCCGAGGGCTCCGGCGACGATACGACCTCGGAGTAGCCACCTCGCGGGACTCGGCATTTTTGCGGCTAACTCGGAGCTTCTGTCCCGGCCGCGGCCACGCCCAAGTACCCTCATCTACGTGCAGCGTCGAATCATGGGCATCGAGACCGAGTTCGGTGTCACCTGCACCTTCCACGGCCACCGTCGACTCAGCCCGGACGAGGTGGCGCGTTACCTGTTCAGGCGGGTGGTGTCGTGGGGTCGCAGCTCCAACGTCTTCCTGCGCAACGGCGCGCGGCTCTACCTGGACGTGGGCAGCCACCCGGAGTACGCCACCGCCGAATGCGATGGTCTGGTGCAACTGGTCACCCACGACCGCGCCGGTGAGTGGGTGTTGGAGGACCTGCTGGTCGACGCCGAGCAGCGGCTCGCCGACGAGGGTATTGGCGGGGACATCTACCTGTTCAAGAACAACACCGACTCGGCGGGCAACTCCTACGGCTGCCACGAGAACTACCTGATCGTGCGTGCCGGTGAGTTCTCCCGCACCTCCGACGTGCTGCTGCCGTTCCTGGTCACCCGCCAGCTGATCTGCGGAGCGGGCAAGGTGCTTCAGACCCCCAAAGCCGCGACGTTCTGTCTGTCCCAGCGCGCCGAGCACATCTGGGAGGGCGTCTCGTCGGCCACCACCCGCAGCCGGCCGATCATCAACACCCGGGACGAGCCGCACGCGGACGCCGAGAAGTACCGGCGGCTGCACGTCATCGTCGGCGACTCCAACATGTGTGAGACGACCACGATGCTCAAGGTGGGTACCGCGTCGTTGGTGCTGGAAATGATCGAGGCCGGAGTCCCGTTCCGCGACTTCTCCCTGGACAATCCCATCCGCGCCATCCGCGAGGTCAGCCACGACACCACCGGTCGCCGGCCCGTGCGGCTGGCGGGCGGGCGCCAGGCGAGCGCGCTCGACATCCAGCGCGAGTACTACAGCCGTGCCGTCGACCACCTGCAGAACCGTGAGCCCAACCCGGAGGTCGAGCAGGTCGTCGACCTGTGGGGCCGTCAGCTCGACGCCGTGGAGAGCCAGGATTTCGCCAAGGTGGACACCGAGATCGACTGGGTGATCAAGCGCAAGCTGTTCCAGCGCTACCAGGACCGCTACTCCATGGAGCTGTCCGACCCGAAGATCGCCCAACTCGACCTCGCCTACCACGACATCAAGCGGGGGCGCGGCGTCTTCGACCTGCTGCAGCGCAGGGGACTCGCGGCGCGCGTCACCACCGACGAGGACATCGCGGAGGCGGTCGACACCCCGCCGCAGACCACCCGCGCCAGGCTGCGGGGAGAGTTCATCAGCGCCGCCCAGGCGGCGGGACGCGACTTCACCGTCGACTGGGTCCACCTCAAGCTCAACGACCAGGCTCAGCGCACGGTGCTGTGCAAAGACCCGTTCCGAGCGGTCGACGAACGAGTCAAGCGGCTGATCGCCAGCATGTAAGCGCTGCGTGGCGGAACGCGCGCGCCGCCTGGTCGTTCTAGGCTCTAGCGAATGGCGATCTCGAAAGTCGAACGGCTGGTGAACCTGGTCATCGCCCTGCTGTCCACCCGGGGCTTCATCACCGCGGACAAGATCAGGTCCACGGTGGCCGGCTACTCGGACACCCCCACCGCCGAAGCGTTCTCGCGGATGTTCGAGCGCGATAAGAGTGAGCTGCGCGACCTCGGCATTCCCCTCGAGGTCTCCCGGCTCTCGGCGTGGGACCCGACCGAGGGCTACCGCATCAACCGCGACGCCTACTCACTGCCCCCGGTCGAGCTGACCCCGGACGAGGCCGCCGCCGTGGCCGTCGCCACGCAGCTGTGGGAGTCGCCCGAACTGATCACCGCCACCCAGGGCGCGTTGCTGAAGCTGCGTGCCGCCGGGGTGGACGTGGACCCGGAAGCCCCGGTGACAATCGCCTCGCCGCCCGGTGTGCCGGGCCTGCGCGGCTCGGAGTATGTCCTCGGAATCCTGTTGTCCGCCATCGATTCCGGGCGTGCGGTGCAGTTTGCCCACCGGGCTTCGCGCTCCGCACCGGTGCGCACCCGCACCGTCGAGCCGTGGGGTGTGTTGACCGCCAAGGGCCGCTGGTATCTGGTGGGCCACGACCGGGAACGCGACGACACGCGGGTGTTCCGGCTCTCGCGGATCGACGGCGAGGTCACGCCGATCGGGCCGGCCGGCGCCGTCACCGTTCCCGATGGAGTGGACCTGCGCGGCATCGTTGAGCAGAAGGTGACGCAGATGTTGGTGGCGGAGGGGCCGGCGGCCGGATCGGCTCGGGTGTGGGTCGCCGACGGACGCGCGACCGAACTGCGGCGCGCCGGGCGGGTCGTGGCCACACGCCGAGTCGGCGACCGCGACGGCGATGTGATCGAACTCGACATCGGTTCCGGCGATCACCTGGCCCGCCACATCGCCGGGTACGGCGCCGACGCGGTCGCGCTCGGGCCGGCGTCCCTGCGCGAGGACGTGCTGACCCGGTTGCGGGCCCAGGCGGGCGACGTGGTGGAACGGGGGGGCCGGTGACACCCGTTTCCGCACGCCTGGTTCGGCTGCTCAACATGGTTCCCTATTTCCAGTCCAATCCGCGCATCACCTGGGCCGAGGCCGCCACCGACCTGGGCGTGTCGGTCACGCAACTGGAGGCCGACCTCAACCAGCTGTGGCTGTGCGGATTGCCCGGCTATTACCCGGGCGACCTGATCGATTTCTCGTTTGCCGGCGACACGATCGAGGTGACGTTCTCGGCCGGCATCGACCGTCCTCTCAAGCTCACGTCGCCGGAGGCCACAGGTCTGTTGGTGGCACTGCGGGCGCTGGCGGAGATCCCGGGTGTCGTCGATCCCGCGGCCGCGCGCAGCGCGATCGCCAAGATCGAGGCCGCCGCGGGCGCCGCCGGCGTCGACTCCGGTGCGGAGGGCGGGGCGCCGACGGCGACGGTCGACGCTCCCGGGCCCGAGGAGAATCGGACCGCAGCCGCGGTCCGGGCGGCGCTGCAGAACAAGCATGCCCTGGCCCTGGACTACTACTCCGCCTCCCGTGACGCCCTGACCAGCCGGATCGTCGACCCGATCCGGGTGCTGCTGATCGGCGGTCTGAGCTACCTGGAAGCCTGGTCGAGGGAGGCCGAAGGAGTCCGGCTGTTCCGCTTCGACCGGATCGTGGACGCCACTGAACTGGGGGAGTCGGCCGCCCCCCCGCAACCGGTACTGCAAGCCCCGCCGAACACGTCGCTGTTCGACGGTGACCCGTCCCTGCCGACGGTGACGCTGCGGGTGGCGCCGTCGGCGTCCTGGTTGTTCGAGTACTACCCGATGCGCGGGGTTCGCGAGTTACCGGAGGGGTGGTGCGACGCCGTCATGACCTACGCCTCCGACGACTGGATGACGCGACTGGTGCTGAGCTTCGGGTCGGCGGTGCAGGTCCTGGAACCCGAGCCCCTCGCCCAGCGGGTGCGTGACGCCGCGGCGGCCGCCCTGCGAGCCTACGAGACCTGCGGCGACGAGGCGGGCGGTGAAGCGGGCGG
>Ga0164296_1002039_pt1 | contig 20501 bp, 18 predicted proteins | sample GEODES057metaG_FD_113533 | JGI IMG/M metagenome (GOLD analysis project Ga0164296, IMG submission 113533) | Dystrophic lake water microbial communities from Trout Bog Lake, Wisconsin, USA - GEODES057 metaG | ecosystem: Environmental > Aquatic > Freshwater > Lake | place: USA: Trout Bog Lake...
ATCGGCTCTGCGGACATGATGCACCGCAATCTCGATCGACGGGTGGAGACCTTGGTGCGGCTGGTGCACCCCGATCAGATCAGCGACATCAATGCCCTGTTCGAGCTCGCCTTTGATCCGGGCACCTCGCGTTGGGACCTGGGCGCCGATGGCACCTGGCAACGACGCATCCGTTCTGCAGATGGCACGCGGCTGCGCGACTACCAGGACACGCTCATCGCCCAGCGCGCGCGTCGAGCAGGGGATCGATGAACGTCCATCGTGAAGTGGAGCGCAAGCTCCGCGTCGCCGATGACTTCCAGCTCGAGCAGGCACTTGCCGGGCTCGGTCCACTGAATGCGGTGCGCGAGCCCGATCGTGACCTGGATGCCGACTACTTCGACACCGATGAGCTGACGCTGATTCGCTGGAAGATCACCTTGCGTCGACGCACCGGCGGCCCGGACGAGGGCTGGCACCTGAAGCTGCCGGTCAACGGACGATCCGGTGACCGTGAAGAGCTGCACCTGCCACTGAGTGACCATGTCCCGGCAGAACTGGCCGACATCGTCTCCCCGCTGATCGGCGAGAAGCCCCTGCGGATGCAGGCAAAGGTACTGACCACGCGCACCCCATTTGCCATCTTCAACGCCGCCGGCACGCAGTTGGCCGAAGTGGTCGATGACCATGTCCGAATCGCCGGACCCAGCACCCGGGACCTGGCCTACCGTCAGATCGAGGTCGAGGCCAGCGACGCGTCAGACCTGTACAGCCTGGACGCCATGGAACTGGTCACCGGCAACCTGCTGGCAGCCGGTGCGGCGATGACCACCTTGGGCAAGGCTGCCTCAGCATTGGGAAACCGCGCCTCGGCTCCGGCCGATGTGCCCGAGCCGCAGCTGCCGACGGGCATGGTGCTGGCCATTGACGTGCTGCGGTTCATCCTGCTCGGTCAGGTGCGCGCACTGCTGATGGCTGACATGAATGTTCGCCGATTGGAAGATGACGGCGTGCATCAGATGCGCGTGGCCTGTCGCAGGCTCCGCAGCACCCTGCGCGTGTTCGCCCCGCTCTTCGAAGCCGATTGGCAGCAGCACCTGCGCGCAGAGCTGGGCTGGCTGGCAAGTGAGATGGGCCAGGTACGCGATGCAGAAGTGGTTCATGCGCGCCTGACCGAAAATGCGGCCGTGCTTGGTGATCAAGCTCAGGCGTTGCAGCCAACACTGGACAGTGAGCTGGCCAGGCGAACGACCGGTGGACTTGCCGGTGCCCTGGCGGCTCTGCGCAGCGATCGGCATCAGTACCTGATCGAAGACCTCATCGACGCTGCCAATCACCCCACTGCGGTCACCACTGCCTACCTGCCGTATCAGCAGGTGATGGCGCCCCTGGTGGCTCAGGCATGGGAGTCCTTGCGGTCGGCCTGCAATGCCCTGGAACTGGAGACCCCCAGCACCGACTGGCACCAGGCACGCATCATTGCCAAGCGCGCTCGCTATGCACTGGAAGCAGTGCTTCCGGTCTGCGACGCCAATGCCCGCAAGTTCGCCAAGCAGCTGGCCATGGTGACCGAACTGCTCGGAACGCATCAGGACGCGTACGTCGCCCAGGAGTCCGTGCGTGAGATGGCTGCCGCTGCTGAGCCATCCATCGCCTTCTTGCTCGGGCGACTGTATGAGCATGAGAGCGATCTGGAGATTTACGATCGGTTCGCGTTCTTGGAGCTGTGGCCGAAGGTGAAGAAGTCGTCCAAGAACGTGGCCTGGGTATGAGTCAGGACAGGGCTATCACCGTTCGTGCCGCCGGCGTGGTGGTGATGCGTCACTCCGAGCATGGAGCCCAGTTCCTTGCCGTGCATCGGCCCAGCCGCAAGGACTGGTCCTTGCCCAAGGGAAAGATGGATCAAGGCGAGCACATCGTGGCTACCGCGATTCGCGAATGCGAGGAGGAGACCGGACTGCGGGTGGCACTGGCCTGTCCCCTGCCAAGCCAGACCTACCTGGCGATGGGTCGACCCAAGATCGTCAATTACTGGAATGCGCGCATGGTCAGCGACGCCGGATTCGTGCCCGACGACGAGGTCGACGAGATCACCTGGGTCTCGGTGCATGAGGCCGGCAGCGTGCTGACCTACGAGCATGATGTGGCACTGGTGGTCTCGGCCAGCGCCATCCCGGTGACATCACCCCTGATCCTGCTGCGCCATGCCAAGGCGATGAAGCGCGCGGACTACAGCGGAAGCATCGATGCGCTGCGCCCACTGTCGGGCAAGGGACGCAGCCAGGCCAAGGCCCTGATTCCCATCCTTGACGCCTTCGGCATTGCCAACGTGCATTCCTCCCCGTCCACGCGCTGCGTGGACACCGTGCGACGCTTTGCTCGGGCCAACGACCTGCCCCTGCATGAGGAGCCGGCATTGTCCGAGGAAGGGCACGCAGCCAATCCCGACCGAGCCGCCGAGCGGATGCGCGCCTTGGTAAGCAAGCCCGGTCCGGTGGTCGTGTGCTCGCACCGGCCGGTGATGCCGACGCTGATCGCAGCTCTGGCAGCAGAGACCGGCCTGTCGGTGTCCCTTCCTGAACTCGACGCTCGCCTATCACCGGCGGAGATGATCGTGGTGCATCGATCCTTCGATGCCAGGGGCGTGCGAACTGTCGCCATCGAACGCCACGGCTTAGGCAGCGACGCCGACTAGGCACTGGCCACGCGGCTGTTCGGTGCCCGGTCAGCCAGGTGTCCGACCGGGCACTGAACCAGACACAATGGAGCGGTGACCAGTCAGATGTCCGGGCCGTTCGATGCCGAGACTGCACCGGAGTTCGTGCTCCAGCACGTGGGCGTGATGTACGGCCAGTCACCGGCGGTGGCTGATGTGGATCTGCAGATCCCGGCGACCCAGGTCACGGCGTTCATCGGCCCAAGCGGCTGCGGCAAGACAACGCTGCTGCGCACGCTGAACCGGATGAATGACCTGGTGCCGCAGGCACGCATCACGGGCACGGTGCTGCATCGTGGCAGGGACCTGTACGCACCCGATGTCGACCCCATCGCCGTTCGGCGCACGATCGGCATGGTGTTCCAGAAGCCGAACGTGTTTCCCAAGTCCATCTTCGACAATGTCGCCTACGGGCCCAAGATCACCAAGCGCACCGGGGATCTGGCTGCGCTGGTCGAGCACTGCCTGCGCCGTGCCGCACTGTGGGATGAGGTCAAGGATGTGCTGCATAAGCCCGCCAATGAGCTCTCCGGCGGACAGCAGCAGCGACTGGTCATCGCCCGATGCCTGGCCGTTGGTCCGGAGGTGATCTTGATGGATGAGCCGTGTGCATCACTGGATCCGATTGCCACCAGTCGGATCGAGGAATTGATCGTGGACCTTGCCCGCGAGTACACGATCGTCATCGTCACCCACAACATGCAGCAGGCAACGCGTATCTCTGATTGGACGGCCTTCTTCTCCGCTGAGGTGAACCAGGCCGGTCAACGCACCGGACACTTGGTGGAATTCGGTGCAACCCGGCAGATCTTCGATGCGCCGGTTCATGCCCGAACGCAGGACTACATTGCCGGTCGTATCGGCTAGGAGACGCCGGCCATCACACTGACTGCACCCACACGGTGCGATGGCCGACCTGCACGATGCAGGTCCCCGGTGCGTGCAGGGCAAGTCGGGTTCCGGCAATGGTGCACACCCCAGGGGTGGAGGTTGTCAGGCCGTGGGTGCCGATACCAGCCAATCGCGCAAGTGCGGCCAGCCAGAGCTTGGAGCCGGTGTGCGCGGTGGCGGTAACAGCGGTGACCTTGGCACTGCTTGCCGACACCGGGCTGGTACCCAGTGCATTGGTTGCCGTCACCGAGGCGGTGAGCACTGATCCCGGACTGACACCGACGACAACGCAGTGCAGCGCACTGGTGGTGCACTGCTGTCCGCCAGGAGTGACCGTGGCGGTGTAGGTCGTGTCGCCGATCGGCGCGGTCGACGCCCACGTCACCAGGATGCGGCCGGCGGACAGGGCGGCGGCTGTCACCGACATGGGTGCCGACGGCGGGCCTTGCGGCAGAGGCAGGTACGCGCGAAGCCAATCCAGGTAATTCGCCACCCGCGTGTACAGCCCGGGGAAGCCAGGATCGGCGCAACCATCACCGCTGCTGACCACCCCGGCCAGGGTTGCCACGCCATTGACCAGGACGGTCAGTGGCCCACCGCTGTCGCCCTGACAGGAGTCCACCCCGCCGGTTGGCTGGCCGGCGCACAGATGCGTGGCCGCGTGGTAACTAGCCCCGTAATGACCACAGGTTGCCTCCGATGGGCCGGTGAGTACCTGCACGATCGCCGATCGCAGTTGTGCGACCGTTTGCCCTCCGTCGCTCGTGGATCCCCAGCCGCTGATCGTGGCAGGGGTTCCGGCGGCCGGCCAGGTCGATGCATCCACCATCACCGGCAATGCCACCGGGCTGTGGGTGGCATCGACGGCAACGGGAGCACTCAACTGCACCAGTGCCAGGTCACCGGCATAGGTGGCCGCAGTCCAGCCTGGCGCAACGATGACTTGTGCGACGGCACTTTCGAACTGCGGCGACCGCGTCGTTTGATCGGTGAGCCCGGTGTAAAGCGCGATTTGCGCGGGCGATATCCCCGCGACGCAATGCGCGGCAGTCAGCACCCACTGGGCCGCGACCAATGCACCGCCGCATTCCGTCTGTCCGTTGATGACCAGTAGCACCTGCCAGGGCACGGCACCGATCGTGGTCGGAGTGCCGCCGACGACGGCCGGCTGCAGCCTCGGTGTCGATGCGTGGGCCGATGCACCGGTCGAGGCACTTGCACCGGCCGCAATCGCCAGGATGCACAACCCCGTGCAGACCAGTGCGCGCGTCCACTTCCCCACGTGCTGGTCCCTCCACCGGACCCACGGCCCGCTTCACCCTAGAACGAGACTTCGATGCCCTTGCCGACCACGACGATGCCGCCGTCACTGACGGTGTATCGAGTGGCATCACGTTCCAGATCCACGCCGAGTTGCGCGCCGTCGGGCACCACGACGCCCTTGTCCAAGATGGCTCGGCGCACCACGGCATTACGGCCGATTCGGGCGCCGGACATCACCACGCTGCCCTCCACATAGGCTCCGGCATCAATTTGCACCGACGAGGAAATCACCGAGCTGCGAACATGCGCACCGGAGATGATCGTTCCGGCAGCCACCATCGACTCATGGGCGTTGCCACCCTCGACGAACTTTGCCGGTGGCAGGGACGGCATATTCGCCAGGATCGGCCATCTGCGGTTGTACAGATTGAAGACCGGCAGCACCGAAACCAGATCCATATGCGCGTCGTGATAGCTGTCCAGGTTTCCCACATCGCGCCAGTAGCCGCGGTCGCGTTCGGTGGCACCGGGGACGATGTTGTCGTTGAAGTCGTACACCTGTGCCCGACCGGCGGCAGTCAGCATCGGGATGATGTTGGTGCCCATGTCGTGAATCGATGTCTCGTCAGCCGCATCGACGTGCAATGCCTCGACCAGATCCTTGGTAGTGAAGATGTAGTTGCCCATCGAGGCGAAGCAGTGCTGATCATCACCGGGAATGGTCGGTGGGTTGATCGGCTTTTCCAGGAACCTGGCGATGGCATTGCTGCCCGGCTGCGCCTGGATGATGCCGAACTGGCTGGCGATGTCAGCCGGAACGCGGATCCCGGCCACGGTCACTGCCGCGCCGGAGTCGATGTGCGCACTGAGCATCTGCATCGGATCCATGCGATACACGTGATCGGCCCCGAACACCGCCACGTATTCAGGGCCCTCATCGCGGATCAGGTTCATGCTCTGGAAGATGGCATCAGCCGAGCCGGTGTACCAGCGAGGTCCCAGGCGTTGCTGTGCCGGCACCGGAGTGACGTAGTCCCCGAGCAGTGTCGGCATGCGCCAGGTCGTGGTGATGTGACGGTCCAGGGAGTGCGACTTGTACTGGGTCAGCACGCACACCCGGCGCACACCGGAATTAATGAAATTCGACAGGACGAAGTCAATGAGCCGATACGTACCGCCGAAGGGGACCGCTGGCTTGGCGCGGTCCTCGGTCAACGGCATCAGCCGCTTGCCCTCACCGCCGGCCAGGACGATGGCCAGCACGGATGGGGTTATGGACACACGTGCAGCGTACTTTCTTCTGGTGACCTTCGGCTAGATGCGGCACCGACCACGGCGGGGCGTGACTAGGCTGGCTGCATGCGCGTGGGAATCGTGACTCGCGAATGGCCACCAGATACCTACGGCGGTGCCGGAGTCCATGTGGAGCACCTGGTGGAGCAGCTGCGCACCATGGCCCAGGTGGATGTTCAATGCTTCGGCCAGGCACGCACCGATGCCACCGCACATCAGGTCCCCACTGACCTGGCAGCGGCCAATGGCGCGTTGCAGACCCTCGGTGTTGACCTGGCGATGACTGCCGCCATGTCCGACGTGGACATCGTCCATTCACACACGTGGTACGCCAACCTGGCCGGACACCTGATTCACTTGATGCAGGATGTGCCGCACGTCATCACGGCGCATTCCCTGGAGCCGCTTCGTCCGTGGAAGCAGGAGCAGCTGGGCGGCGGATACCGGGTGTCGTCCTGGATTGAGCAGGAAGCGTACGCACAGGCTGATGCCATCATCGCGGTGAGCCACGGCATGGCAGCCGATGTTCTGCAGGCGTATCCGTTTATCGATCCCGAGCGCGTCCATGTGGTGCACAACGGCATCAACACCCAGTCCTTCACCCCTGATCCGGACATCGATGTCCTGGAGGTGTTGGATATCGACCCGCATCGGCCTTACGTGCTGTTCGTCGGGCGCATCACGCGCCAAAAGGGCGTGAATCTCCTGCTCGCCGCAGCAGAGCACTTCGCTCCGCAGCTGCAATTGGTGCTGTGCGCATCGAGCCCGGACACCCCGCAGATGGGGGAGGAAGTTCGTGCCGGGGTTGCACGGCTTCGGCAGTTGCGTGGTGAGGACTCGGTGGTCTGGATCCAAGAGCAGGTCGGTAGGCGCGAGCTCGTGCAGTTGTACTCGCGCGCACTTGCCTTCGCCTGCCCGTCCATCTATGAACCATTGGGCATCGTGAACCTGGAGGCAATGGCGTGCGCCACAGCCGTCGTCGCAAGCGCTGTCGGCGGGATTCCCGAGGTCGTGGTGGACGGGGTCACCGGACTGCTGGTGCCATATGACGCACAGGACGCCGACGCCTTCGCCGCCTCGTTCGCCGAGTCTGTCAATGTCCTGGCCGCAGATCCCCAGCGGGCGGCGACCATGGGCGCAACCGGCCGACAGCGCGCCATCGACCACTTCGACTGGCACGCAATCGCCGAGCAGACCATGGCCGTGTACGCCGCTGCGATCGCCACGGCCAGCGCCGGGCGCTCCTAGCCCGGCTACGACCAGAACATGCACGACTTCAGGTCATTGATGACCAACTCCTCGCGTCGTGGCATCACCTTGGCCGTGGTCGCCTCGACGCTATTCGCGCTGAACGGCACGGTCTCCAAGTCGATCCTGGAATCCGGACTGGACTCCGCACACCTGGCCGAACTTCGGGTGACAGTCGCCTTCGGAATCCTTGCAGTGGTCATCGCGGTCAAGAATCCGCGAGCATTTTCCGTTCGCGCAGCCGAATGGCCCGGGCTCTTGGCCTTCGGCCTGCTGGGCATCACGTTTACGCAACTGTGCTATTTCATCGCCATCTCGCACATGGACATCTCCATCGCGTTGCTGCTGGAGTACACCGCGCCGATCCTGGTCACGCTGTACTGGCGCTATGGCCTGCGTCGAGCGGTGGCCTCATCGGTGTGGCTCGGCTTGGCGCTGGCACTACTGGGACTGTCGCTGGTCGCGCAGCTGTGGGGCGGATTTCATCTGAACGTGGTCGGAGTGATGGGCGGGCTCGGTGCGGCATGCGCGCTGTCGGTGTACTTCGTCGTCGGTGACCGTCAGGTGCGCGCACCGTTCAATCGCGATCCGCTGTCGCTGACCATGTGGGGATTCGGCTTGTCCGCCGCGTTCTTCGCCGTGGTGCGCCCGTGGTGGAACTTTCCGTGGTCAACGCTGTGGCATCCCAGGACCCCGGCAGGGCTGGCAACGCACGGCATCCCGGTGTGGGTGCTGTGCGTCTACATGATCGTGTTCGGCACAGTCCTGTCGTTTTGGATCGAGATGGCCGCGGTGCAGCAGATCAGCGCTGCGCAGGTCTCGGTGATCGCGCTCCTGGAACCGGCGCTGGCCTCGATCTTCGCCTGGATTGTCCTGGGCGAAGTGCTGTCCGGCTGGCAGCTGCTGGGCGGTGTGCTGGTGCTGAGCGGGGTATACGTCGCTGAGCGATCTCGCTAACTGCCCTCGGCCACATCGGGTGCGTCATCGAAGAATCCGAGCCGTGTCAGGACATCGATCGCGTGCTGACCGCTTGCTGAGATGTGGTGACGCATCGCCTCTTGGGCTGCCATGGCATCGCCGGACGCAAACGCGGCCAGGATTTCTTCGTGCTGCGCACCGGCATCGGTGAGCCACTCATCGGGAAAATCCACGTACGGCATTGGCAACGAATCTGCCAGGAGCCGAAGCATGGCATTGATGCGCTTGCTGCCGGCGGCGTGATTGACCGTTCGATGAAACTCGAAATTCAAGTGCTGCCGCTCGGCCTTGTCGGCCGTACTGCTCATCTGCTCGTGTAACTGCGCAAGGCGCGCTACGCCGGCTGCGTCGATGCGGGCCACGGCGCGCGCGGCTGCCATGCCGGCCACCTGACCGAACAGTTCGTAATGATCGGCGATATCGGCTGGCTGGAGTCGTTGGACGTAGGCACCACGTCGGGCGATGGTCTGCACGAGCCCCTCTTGATCCAAGGAGATCAAGGCCTCTCGGACCGGCAATCGCGAGACCCCGAGTTCGGCGGCAATGGCATCCTGGTCAACGCGTGTGCCCGGGCGCATCCGGCCGGTGAGGATCGCCGCGCGAATGTAATCGGCCACGTCCTGGGCCAGATTGCGACGTCGAGGAGTCGGTGCCGTGGCCATCGTGCTCAACTCCCCTGCCGTTCGATTTGATAAATGATACAAATAGTGTCGTGAAACTCAGCGAGCTTCCCGAATATGACGATCTGCGCTCGGGCGTGCGACAGATCTGCGACCAGTTTCCTGGACAGTACTGGCGTGACCTGGAACCGGACACGTACCCCCAAGAATTCGTCACCGAACTGACTGCCGCCGGGTACCTGGCCGCGTTGATTCCCGAGGAGTACGGCGGAGGCGGAGCCAGCCTGACCGAAGCAGCCATCATCTTGGAGGAAATCGCAGCCTCCGGCGGGAACCCGGCCGCCTGCCACGCCCAGATGTATGTCATGGGGACGGTGCTTCGTCACGGCAGCGCCGCGCAGAAGCAGGAATTCCTTCCCAAGATCGCTGCAGGGAAGCTGCGCCTGCAGGCCTTCGGCGTCACCGAGCCCGAGGCCGGGTCGGAGACTACGGCGATCCGGACCAAGGCAGAACGCGTGCCGGATGGGTGGCGGATCAACGGGCAGAAAATCTGGACCTCGCGCGCCATGTATTCGGACCTGATGCTGCTCCTGGCGCGCACAACTGCCGTTGAGCAGTGCGCCAAGCCGTCAGACGGACTGTCGACCTTCTTGATTGACATGCGTCAGGCAACCGGCATCACGATCAATCCGATCAAGACAATGATGAATCACAACACCACCGAGGTGTTCTTCGATGACGTCATCGTTCCGGACGATGCGCTGGTGGGCGTTGAAGGCAAAGGATTCAAGCAAATCCTCGATGGCATGAACGCCGAGCGCATTCTTATCGCATCCGAATGCCTGGGCGACGGCCGATTCTTGCTGGAGCGCTCGGTGAACTACGCCAAGGAGCGCGTGGTGTTCGGCAAGCCGATCGGGGCCAATCAGGGCGTGCAGTTCCCGCTCGCCCGCGCGTATGCACAGTTGCGTGCAGCCGACTTCGTCCGGCTGGAGGCAGCTCGCAAGTACGACGCGCACCTGCCATGCGGTGAGGAAGCGAATATGGCCAAATACCTGGCATCAGAGGCATCCTGGGCGGCGGCGAACGCGGCGATCGACACGCACGGCGGGTTTGGCTTTGCCGCTGAGTACGACATCGAGCGCAAGTTTCGTGAGACGCGGCTCTACCAAGTCGCACCGATCAATAACAACTTGATCCTGGCCTTCCTCGGGCAGCATGCACTGGGACTGCCCAAGTCCTATTAGTTCAGCTTCTCGGTTCCGCTGAATTCACTGACGCCGTGACAGGACTGGGTCATTGCGCGCGGTCACTTCGCTGTCCTCGGCTGACTACCTCGTCGATGGTTGCCTGATCGTGCTCACCCAATGCCGGCACCCATGACGATTGGGGCTGCCAGAGGCTGATGTTGAAGGGAGCGGTCAGCATCTCCATCGGGCCGCTTGGGGTGGGCACGTTGCGCAGGCGACCGCGGGCGCGCAACTGTTCGTGCTGCCAGACGTCGGCCAGGGTGTTGACAGATGCCGTGGCGATACCAGCCTGCGCAAGCCGTTCGCGGACGTCGTGAGCGGGTTGGTCTGCGAGCACCGCACTGATGATGGTCTCGAGATCGTCCACGTGCGCAATCCGATCGGCATTGGTCGAAAATCGCGCATCGGTCCCCAGTTCCGGGAGCCCGAGCACCTGAGAGGCCAGGGACAGCCATTCCCGATCATTTTGCACGGCGATCAGGATCGTTGACTGGTCGCCGAGCACGAATGTGCCGTATGGAGCGATGGCATGGTGACGTCGTCCGGTTCGTGGTGCCTGGCCAGGTCCATGGACGGCCGTGTAGAGCGGTGCGGACATCCACTCGGTCAGTGATTCCAGCATCGACACCTCAATGACCGCACCGACTCCGGTCCGATCCCGGCGCACGATTGCCGCCAGGATCGACGTCAGGGCGTACATCGCGGCGGCGATGTCAGCAGCGGAGAAACCGACCTTGGATTCGGTGGCATCACCGGTCACCGAGAAGACTCCCGCCTCGGCCTGGATCGCTAGGTCATAGGCCTTGTCCTCGCTGCGAGGTCCGGCCGATCCGTATCCGGAAATCTCGCAGGCAATGACATGCCGGTACCGCTCGTGCACGGTCGTGGCATCGATATCCAGCCGCTGTGCCGCTGCCGGGGCAAGGTTGTGCACGAAGACGTCGGCACCGGCAATCAGGGCCTCAAGCCGCGCCCTGCCTGCTGGCTGCTTGGCATCGATGATGACCGATTGCTTGCCCCGGTTGGCCCACACGAAGAATGCCGACTCGCCAGCGACATCGTGGTCGTATTGACGTGCGAAATCACCCTCCGGGCGCTCGACCTTGATCACGGTTGCGCCCAGATCGGCGAGTTGTCGGGTAGCAAAAGGCGCGGAGATCGCCTGTTCCATGGACACCACGATCAGGCCAGCCAACGGTGCTTGATCGCGGTCGTGATCGGTCATGCATCCACCTGGGCGATCTCGCGAAGGAACCAGTCGACCAACTGTCGGCAGTTGGCTTCGGTGACCGGCTGTGCCTGGGTCAGCTCCTGGATGAGTTGATCACCTGAGGTGTAGGCAGGGATGTGGTCTGGGCCGATCCGAATCCAGCCGGCCACGGTGGCAACATCGGCCTCGGGATGAAACTGCGTTCCGACAGCTCGGTTCTTGCGAAAGAGTTGGACAGCATTGTCGGTTCGCGCCAGGACCTCGATATCCTCCGGCAAGACCATGCGGTCCTCGTGCCAGGTGAACCATGGTCCGGCCGGGATCGGCAGCCGATCGGCATCGGAGCCGATGCTGACCAATCCGATTTCCTCGCTCCCCTGGGGTGCGCGCTCGATCCAGCCTCCGACGGACTCGGCCAGCAACTGCCCGCCGAAGCAGATGCCCAAATAGGGCACGTCATCGTCGAGCGAACGTCGAATGAGGTTGATTTCGGCTTCCACCCAAGGCCGATGCCGCTCGTCATAGGCGTTGGCGAAGGACCCGAAGGCAAACACCGCGTCGAAGGTGTTGATGTCCGGGAAATTGACATTGGGTGATGAGGCATCCGCCAGCACCACGTGCGTGTGAATGTCGTGCCCGGCCTCCTGCAAGATCCGCCCGACAATGGCCGGTGCAGCTTCCGGCTCATGACTGATGAGCAGCAGCCGAGCCACCTAGATGACCGCTCGGTAGCGTGCGATCTCCCATTGACTGACATCGTCGGACTGCTGGGCATTGTCGGCAAATTCCTGTGCCTCGCGCTGCTGCATGATCAGGAAGTTTTCCACGAAGGTGTCTCCGAAGACCTGCCGGGTAAATGGTGCGTCGAAGTTGGCGATTGCCCCATCGATGTCACCGGGAAGTCGCTCCCAGCGATCGTCGACATGGGGATCGCCGACCACCTGATCCATCAGTTCGTAGTCGTGTTCCAGTCCGTCCAGACCTGCTCCCAGGCAGCCGGTCAGGACCAGGTACGGATTGGCGTCGGCTGCGGCCCAGCGCGCTTCCAAGCGATTGCCCGCCCCTGCTCCCACGATGCAGCGGACGCCGACCAGTCGGTGATCCAGTCCCCAGGTGACCTGCGTGGGGGAGAACGAGTAATCCTGCACCCGCTTGTAGCCACTGATGGTTGGCGTGGCGATCAGCTGCAGTTCCTTGTGATGGGCAAGCAGTCCGGTCAGGTACTTGCGCATCGTGGTGTTGCCCAGGATCGAGTCCTCGTCTGGTTCGGCGAACACGTTCTTTCCCTCACGGGTCAGCGATTGATGCACATGCATTCCGTTGCCGGCTTCTTGAAGGAATGGCTTGGCCATGAAGGTGACATTCAGTCCGTGCCGCTTGGCCACCAGGCGGACGATGTACTTGAAGTAGACCGTGTCATCGGCCATCTTCATCATCGGGCCATAGCGCAGATTGATCTCCGTCTGCCCGGGACCGTACTCCACGTTGCATGCCTCGACTTCGATGTCGGTCTTGCGCAACGACTCTCGGATATCGAGCATGAATGGCTCCATCTCCGCCCCGCGAACAATGGAGTAGCAATTGATGTCGTCGTAGAGCGGCTTCCAGTCCTCGGTGAAGAAGTGGCACTCCAACTCCGTGGCCGCATCCACCCCGAACCCCATCTGAGCGGCCTTGGCCAATTGGACCTTGAGCATGTTGCGGGCATCCATGGCGATCGGCTCGTGGGTGTGCACATCCACGGTGTCACACATGACGATTGCGACCCCATCGGTCCAGCCGGCGATGCGAAAGCTGGACAGGTCCGGCACTGCGTGCATGTCCGGAAATCCGTCGGTTTCATCAACCCAGGGAGTGGCGAAGATAAAGCACGTGGGATCCCACGTATAGATCACGTTGGCGATGGCGTACCCGCCGCCGCGCAAGAACTGCTTGACCGGGATGCGCTTGCCGCGGGCCATGCCCCAGGTGTCGACGATGACGCACTCCACGGTGTGGACAGCGAATTCCTCGCACAAGGCCGCGACTCGATCACGCTCAGCCGGATCCCAGAACATTCTTCCTCCAAAACCCCACAATTAGATACTTGATAAATGTAGTGTCCGCTCAGCACGCGGACTCCGAATTCACGAAAGAAGGTGCCATGCGCGCCGTCGTCCTCACCGCACCCGGGTCCCCCCTGGATTGCACCGAGGTGCCCGATCCGGTCATCGGACCCGACAGCGGACCAGACCCGGTGATCGTCGATGTTCTGGCCTGCGGCATCTGCCATTCGGACCTCCATGCCGCCGCCGGTGACTACCCGACCACACTGCCGGTGATCATGGGCCACGAGGTGGCCGCCATGCACCCGAAGCTCGGGCCGGTTCTGGTCTACGCATGCTGGGGGTGCCGTCAGGCGGACTGCTGGGCCTGCGCTTCAGGGCAGGAGATGATCTGCCCCGAAGCCACCGAGGCAGGCCTGCTCAGGGATGGCGGCTATGCAGAGCGGATGGTCATTCCCGATCAGCGATATCTGGTGCCGTTGGGATCCCTTGATCCGGTGCACGCCGCGCCACTGGCATGCGGCGGACTGACTGCGTATCGCGCGGTTGATCACACGCTGCAAACCCTGGCCGATGCGCGCCAGGCACGCGCACTGGTCATCGGCGCCGGTGGCCTGGGCCAGTTCGGATTGCAATTCCTGAAGATTCGCAGCGACGCTGAGGTCACGGTCGTGGATCCATCACCGGAAAAGCGTGCCATCGCGCTGCAGTTGGGTGCCGATTCGGCCCTGGCCCCCGAAGAGCTGGCCGGGTCGTTCACGGCCATCGTGGACTTCGTCGGTGCGCAGGCAACACTGACGGCCGCACGTGATCACATCACCCGTCAAGGCATCTGCGTGACCGTCGGATTATTCGGCGGATCGATTCCATTCGGTTTTGGCCTGGTCCCACACGAGGCTCGCTTCATGACCAGCGTGTGGGGAACCCGCGATCAACTGGCCGATCTGGTTGCCCTTGCCCAGCAATACCCGCTGCACTCGCCGGTGGAAGTGATCGGCCTGGATCAGGTTGCCCACGCGCACCAGCGGCTGCACGACGGCCAGGTCTCGGGTCGATTCGTCATCACCCCGGGAGACGGCGCATGAGCGCAGCGCCCGATATCGAGATCACCGACGCCACGGCATATGACGATGGCATCCCCCACGAGGTCTTCACCTGGATGCGGCATAACGACCCGATCGCTCGGCGACACCATGCAGGCACGCCCTACTGGGCGGTCACGCGGTACGCGGACCTGGTCACCGTCACGCGCGACCCGGCCACCTTCTCCAGCGCGCGCGGCATGACCAATCTGTGGGACCTGTCGCAAGAGGCAATGGATGCTCGTCGCTCCATCATTGACACCGATCCACCAGAGCACGTTCGCCTGCGCCGACTGGGCATGCCCGCATTCACCACCCGTCGTGTCAAGAGCTACGAGCAAGCCACGCGAGACATCGCCGATGAACTGCTGGACGACGCTGTGGGTGCGGGAACCATCGACGTCGTGCGCGCCATTTCCGCACCATTGCCCATTCGCGTGATCGTGGACATCCTCGGCGTTCCCGCCCAGGACGCCGACTACATGGTCGAGCTCAGCGACCACCTCGTCGAAGGTGGTGAATCCCTGGCACCGGATGCCTACGGAAACACCACCCCGCTGGAGCTGCTGCCCTTCAACTCCCCCGCGGCACATGCACTGTTCGAATACGGCCGAGCGCTCGGCGATGCCCGTCGCGCTGATCCGCATGATGACCTGGTGACCGCGCTGATCCAGGCCGAAGTTGATGGCGACCGACTCAGCGCGGTGGAGTACGCGAACATGTTTCAGCTCCTGGTGTTCGCCGGGAACGAGACGACGCGCACGGCGATCAGCAACGGCATCTGGGCGTTCATCACCAATCCGGATCAGCTCGAACTGCTCCATCAGGATCCGGGCCTGATCGATGGCGCCGTCGAGGAGATCATCCGCTATGCGACACCGATACTGCACATGCGTCGCACTGCCACGACCGACACCGAGCTGGCCGGCGTGCGGATCGCCGAAGGCGACAAGGTGGTCATCTGGTACGCGTCAGCCAACTTCGATGAAAGCGTGTTCCCTGATCCGCTGCGCTTTGACATCACCCGGCCGGTCAAGCCGAAGATGGTCTCGTTCGGTGCGCAAGGCCCCCATCAATGCCTGGGCGCCCCGCTGGCACGTCTGGAAATCAAGATCCTGCTGGAGGGAATCGTCGCTCGGGGGTTGCGCTTCCATCACGCCGGGGACATCGTGCGAACGCGATCCAACTTCGTCAACGGCGTCGCTGCCCTGCCGGCCCGCGTCAGCCAACGCTGATGCATCCGGAGCAAATAGGACGCAAGCGACACATTTGGGTTTTACCCCGCACGGTGACTTCAGTTTCGCCATACTTCCGCAATCACTTTGGAGGCAAACATGCGCGGCGCGTTCTTTGACGGCACCAACGTCCAGATGCGCGACGTGGAGTTGCAAGCGCCCAAGGCCGGCGAAGTCCTCGTCGACGTCACCGCGGCGGGAGTCTGCCACTCAGATTTGCACGTCATGCGCGGCGAGTGGGAACTGCCGCTGCCGCTGATCATGGGCCATGAAGGCGCCGGCATCGTTCGCCAGGTCGGCCCGGGCGTCACCGAGTTGTCCCCTGGTGACCATGTTGTGCTCTCATGGGTGCCGAACTGCGGAACCTGTCGCTATTGCCTGATCGGCAAGCCCGCGCAGTGCCAGGTCGTGGCAACGGTCGTGGCACCGGGAGGTGTCCTGTACGACGGCACCAGCCGCCTGTCCGTCGACGGTGCCACCGCGTACCACTACCTGGGTGTGTCCTCATTCGCCGAGCAGGTCGTGGTGCCGGTCTCGGGCGCGATCAAGGTCCGAGATGACGCACCGCTGGACCTCATCGCCCTGATCGGATGCGCAGTGGCTACCGGCGTCGGTGCAGTCCGCAACACCGCGGCCCAGCCGGCCGGGACCACGTGCGCGGTCATCGGCTGCGGCGGAGTGGGTCTGGCGATCATCCAGGGAGCTCGCCTGCAGCAGGCCGAGGTCATCGTGGCAGTCGACATCGATGCGGCCAAGCTCGATCTTGCACGCACCCTTGGCGCCACGCACATTCTGCATGTCACACCGGGCCTTGATGTCCCGGCCGCGCTGGCAGAAATGGTGCCGCAGGGCTTGGACTTCGTCTACGACGCCATCGGCAAGATCGCCACGACCGAGCAGGCCATCGCCGCACTTGGCCTGGGCGGAGCTGCGGTCATCGTCGGCCTGCCACCCACCGGCCAGCATGCACGATTTGACCCACTGGCCCTGGCAGAGGCAGACCAGCGCATCCTGGGCTGCAATTACGGCTCCGCCGTACCGCAGCGCGATATCCCGGCGCTGGTGGACGAACTGATGTCCGGCGCGCTGGACCTGGAGTCCATGGTCTCTGCGCGTCGACCCCTGGCCGAGGTCGCAGAAGCCCTGCGTGACCTCGATGAGGGAACGGCACTACGGCAGTTGTTGATCCCATGACACACGTCGACATCCGACATGTGGGTACCCGGTGAAGGAGGAGCAGTGAGTAACACCACCCAGGATCACTCCGGTGGTCTGGCAAAGGGGAGCATCACTCCCCTGGAAGTCGGCATGCAATCGGTGGCCAACGTGGCACCGTCGGCAGTCATCGCATTCACGCCGGCAGCCATGGCTGCCTACGCCGGCAACGGCACCTGGTTTTCCTTCCTCATCGGCCTGGGCATCGTCCTGGTCATTGCCTACAGCATCTCCCAGATTGCCCGGCGTCGTGCTGGCGCAGGATCGCTGGGCATCTTGGCGCGACCGGCGCTGGGCGCATCGGGCTCCTTTGCCACCGGATGGGCCTTGTTCATCGGCGTGGTGGCCATCACCGCCGGGTCCTTGCCCGGTGCGGCGTACTTCCTGTCCCGAGCACTGGACAACGTCCACGTCACCGGCTTTGACGGCAAGGGCGGTCAGATCATCCTGAACGTGCTCGTCCTGGTGGTCGCCACCTACCTGACCATCACGTCAATTCGACTCAGCGCTCGGGTCTCATCGATCCTTGAGTTGACGTCCATTGCGGTCATCGTGGTGGTCTTGGTGATCGTGCTGGTCAAGAGCGGCAACTTCTTCGACACCGCGCAGTGGAAGCTGACCGGGTCGACACTGAACGGCATCGTCTTTGCCATCGTGCTGGCAATCTTGGGATTCGTCGGCTTCGAAAGCGCTGCTGCCCTGGGCGAGGAATCACAAAACCCGTTCCGCGCCATTCCCAGAGCAATACGAGGCAGCGCCATCCTGGCCGGCGTGCTGTACATCTTCGCGGCGTATGCGCAGGTCGGCGCCTTCAAGGGCGGCCCATCGGCACTGGCGACCAGCGCCTCACCGATGGATGACCTCGCGGTGCAATACGGCATTAGCTGGTTCCAGCTGCTGTTGAACCTGGGCATTACCGCCTCGTTCTTCGCCGTCGTGGTCGCCTGTATCAACGTGGCCGGCCGCCTGCTGTTCACCTGGGGCAATGAAGGGCTGATGGGCTCGTGGCTGGCACAGGCGCACCCCAAGCACCGCACTCCCTCACATGCGATCTACCTGGTCTTCATTCCGATCCTGATCCCGCCGGTGTGGTGCCTGCTCGCAGGGCTTGCACCGCTGGCTGTGGTGACATACATCGATACCGTCGGAGTCTTCGGCTACATGGTGGCGTACACCCTGATCTGCCTGGCCGCCCCGATCTTCCTGCAGAAGATCAAGGCCAGGGAGGTTGCCCGTGCCTGGGTGATCGGTCTGATTGGTGCTGCGGCGCTGATCTACGTGTTCTACCGCAACATCTGGCCCATTCCGCCAAGCCCGGTGAACACATTGCCGTACTACTTCCTGGTGCTGTTCATCCTGGGGCTGTTGGGCTTCTTCCTGGTGAAGATTCGCAAGCCGGCCGTGGCAGCCCAGGTGGGCACCTTCGCCGACGACAACCCGTCAGCGGTCTAGTCACAGTTCACGCACGACCACGATCGCCGATCCCAGCAACCTGCTGGGATCGGCGATCGTGCGAGGTGGCCCCGCGAGGATGAGGGTGACGGTCTGCGATTGGATCAGTTCGCAATAATTCGTTCGGACCCGAACCTTTTGCGTTACAGTTGGCGTCCATGAGCGGACTGCACGGTTTCCTTCCCCCCTTCACTGCAACCGGCGGCTCAGCCTTGGTGCCGCAGATGCCCTGGCACTACTCCGGCACGCTGATGACGGTTGAGTACCGCACCGATCCCGCCAACGTGCGCGCCATCCTGCCGAACGAGCTTGACTTGGCACCGGAGGATCCGGGCGCAGTGGCGTTCATCTGGGCCGACTGGCAGTCCTGCTCCACCGGCGGAGCCGAGCTGCTGGACCCGTCGCGATCGCAGTACCTAGAGGCATTCGTCGTGGTGCGCTGTGCCTACCAGTCAGTGACGTACAGTCGATGCGTCCTGATCTGGGTGACCACTGATTTCGCAATCGGTCGCGGCTGGTTCCAGGGATACCCGAAGAAGCTCGGCAGTGTCCACGTCACTCGCCCCTACGCCAGGGGCAACGCAGCGCCGCGCATCGCCGCCGGGGGAACCTTCGGGGCCTCATTGGCCGCCTACGACCATCGACTGGCCAGTGCGAAGGTCACCCTGCGCGAGCCTGCAGCATCCAACGGTTTCGTCAACGGACACAAGATGCTGCACCACCGGGTGATGCCATCCATCGTGCCCGGTGCGGGGCTGTCGCTGAATCAACTGGCAACCATGGGCGGTATCGACCTGGACCTGGGTCAACCGTGGGTCGGGGACGCCGAACTCACCTTGCATGACTCGCCCTGGGATCAGCCGGCAACACTGCTGCCGGTGCAGGAGATCATCGCCGGCTACTTCTGCGAGGTCGGCACGACCTTCAATGGCGGAACTCTGCTTCACGATGACTCTGCCGCGATCTGATTTCGGAGAACGAACCCGATGAGGCCCAAGCTGGTGAGCGTGCTCACTGAGAACTGGACCATGACGGATCCGCGAGATATTCGCAGCATCGTGCGCATGGCGCAGGAAGCTGAAGATGCCGGCTTCGACATGGTGATGGTCAGCGATCACGTGCTCCTAGGTCCATCGGCAGGCGCGAATGGTCGCATGGACAATCCGCGCGATTATGCGATGCCGGGCAATCAGGATCCGGCGACTGAGTGGCCATCGTCTCTGGTGCTGCTCAGCGCCATCGCCGCCGCCACCACCACGATTCGCGTCGGCGCGATCGCCCTGATCGCGCCGTTGCGTCATCCGCTGGTCCTGGCCAAGGACCTAGCCACCTTGGACTTGCTGGCCGAGGGCCGGCTGGTCATCCAGCCCACGGTGAGTTGGCACAAGGATGAGTACGACGCGCTCGGGGTTCCATTCACCAGGCGTGGCAGGATCCTCGATGAGGATCTGGAGATCTGGAGTCGGGTCTGGGCAGCATCGCCGGCGTCCTTCCATGGCGAATACTTCGACTTCACCGATGTCTACGTCGACCCCAAGCCACGCACTCCCAGCGGTCCGACGATGTGGTTCGGCGGTGAATCACTGACCGATCCGGTGCTGCATCGCCTGGTGAAATACGGCAGCGGTTACCACCCGCTGGGTCGACCGAAGGCAGATGACGTCGCCAAGTTGCAGGATGGGCTGGCTGCTGCGGGTCGGTCACTGGACGAGATCGAGATGGTCGGTGGCACGCGCGTGGAATTCCCCGATGACCATTCCCCCGCACCACTTCCCGAAGCCCTTGCCGGCATCCCGGAGCAGATGGCCATGGGCTTTGGCACCTTTTGCATCAAGCCGTCGATCTTCATCGATGAGCGTGACCGTCATGCGCAGTTCTGTCGCGAGGTCGTGCAGCGGGTCGAGGCTCTGACGTCGAGGCTCTGACGTCGACGCGTTGACGTGGAGGCGTTGACCGCATAGGGAAACACTTGCCAACACGTCCCCGGGTCAACGAATCCTGGCTGTTCACTCATGCCCGCGGGA
>Ga0164296_1002040_pt1 | contig 20492 bp, 19 predicted proteins | sample GEODES057metaG_FD_113533 | JGI IMG/M metagenome (GOLD analysis project Ga0164296, IMG submission 113533) | Dystrophic lake water microbial communities from Trout Bog Lake, Wisconsin, USA - GEODES057 metaG | ecosystem: Environmental > Aquatic > Freshwater > Lake | place: USA: Trout Bog Lake...
GATTCGAATCAAGCGCCATCCACCATCCATCTTTCTCATGGTGAATTTCCAAGAATTGGCGTTTCTTTTGCAAAATTGAAATGCTGCAATGCGAGCACTCTCAGCCTTGCGGTAGTTATTGATGAAAAACGAGTCTCCCGGCTCCATTTCTTGAAATGGATAGCTGACTCTGCCTGAAATCAAAGCCTCAGGTGGGGTTTTTTCTAAAACAAACATGATGGTCACCTATGCGATGGGTTGTCAATTCTAGATTCGGCAAAAGAATCACTTTCTTTAATCCATCAAAGCCTTAATCCACGCAGATTTCCCCTACAACCATTCTAAAAACTTAGAATTTGACAGAATAATGGGCATTTACCCACAAGTTTTAAATCGACCAATTTGACTTAAACTTAACCACAATTGCTCCTGAAGATCTCTGTTTTTCTACTTCGATGATGTGTGATGGAGCAAAGGTCAGAAAACTTTTCCCCAATCAAGATGTCAATCAGCACAAATTCACACTTTAACGCAAGCGCCACCTCTTCCATTTTGCCTGTCGTTTTGTGTGGTGGTTCAGGTACTCGGCTTTGGCCATTGAGCAGGAAAAGCCTGCCCAAACAATTCGTGCCTCTCATCGACTCCAAAAGCTTGCTTTCCCTAACCCTAGAAAGGTTAAAACCGCTCAACGAGCAAATGATGCTGGTGGGCGCAGAGGAACACCGTTTTTTACTGAAGGATACTTTGAGAGAATTGGGTTGCTTTGGGGATTTGGTCTTGGAACCAATCCCCAAAAATACAGCTCCCGCCATGGCAATGGCTGCACTATTGGCCAAAAGCACTTTTGGCAATGATGGATTGCTGCTCTTTTGCCCAGCCGATCACCACATCCCTGATGTGGATGGATTCATACAATCAATACTTGCAGGCGTGCAAGAAGCGCTCAACGGCTCCATCGTGACTTATGGCGTTCAGCCCAGCTTTCCCAGTTCAGCCTACGGTTACATAGAGAAAGGGGGACCTTTAAATCAAGAAAACATTCACTTGGTGGCTCGTTTTATTGAAAAACCCACAGTTCAAAAAGCGCAGAACATGCTGCTCACAGGGAAATACCTCTGGAATGCGGGCATCTTTTTAACGCGCTGTGACACACTCCTGAGCGCACTCGAAATTCACGCCAAAGAAATTTTAGATGCATGCACGCTGGCCGTTGAACGCAAAGGCATGGAATTGTTGACTGACAAGTCCAGAACACTTTTACCAACAAACTTAGACTCAGAATCATCCCAAAATCAGCACAACATTAGATTCATCAGGCCTGACAAAGCTGCTCTGTTGAATTGTCCGTCAAATAGCATAGATTTTGCGGTCATGGAACATCATTCGAATACTTCAGTTGTCACCTTTTCAGGTCAATGGAGTGACGTGGGATCTTGGAATGCCGTTGCAGATTTGACCCCTAGAGATCAGGATGAAAACCAGATCGATGGATTGGGTCTAGCAATTGAATCAAAAAATACGTTCATTTACGCTCACCATCGAACCGTTGTGGCGCTTGGTGTAAATGACCTTCTGATTGTCGACACACCTGATGCACTCATGGTAGCCAATCGCTCGAAAGCTCAGGATGTGAAAGGTTTGGTGGAAAAACTAAGCGCTCTAGATAACCCCACGGCGGTGATGCACCGAAGAGTCGCCAGACCCTGGGGTTGGTATGACTCTGTTGATCAAGGAGAGCGTTTCCAAGTCAAACGCATTGGCGTCAAAGTGGGTGCTAGCTTGAGCCTTCAAAAACACCACCACCGCGCAGAGCATTGGATCGTGGTCAAAGGCACGGCTGAGGTTACAAACGGAGATAAAGTATTTTTACTTCACGAAAATGAGTCCACTTTCATTCAAGCTGGCGTAGTCCACCGTCTACACAATCCAGGTCAAATGGATTTAGAGATGATTGAGGTTCAATCGGGCAGTTACCTGGGTGAAGACGACATCGTGAGGCTAGAAGACACCTACGGTCGAGATTGATCAAACCCATCAAATCTGTCTAAATCCTAAAGGTAAGCCGAAACTCAGCCAAAAAATAACTCAATCATTGAGTTCGTGTCATGGAAGTAATGGTGACATCAGTAACAGGCACATTTTCATATGACCCTAGTGATTTGGTTTGAACCGCTGAAATTTGATTGATCACATCCTTACCTGAAGAAACATACCCAAACACAGCATAACCAGGATTCGAGTTGTTTTGATAGTCGAGCGAAGACGAATTGTCTGCCAAATTCACAAAGAATTGTGATGTTGCACTATTGGGGTCTGAGGTTCTGGCCATAACCAAGGTACCCAAGGTATTACTGAGTCCATTTGGTGTTTCAAGAGCAATTGCTGGATAAGTCGGCGTAACGGGATTCATGCCAGACGTGAAGCCACCGGATTGCACGACAAAGCCTGGGATCACACGATGAAAAATCAAATTCGAGTAAAACCCACTGCTCACATACTGCAAGAAATTTTGCACGGTGTTGGGGGCAGCGTTCGGATTGAGATCAAAAACCACTGTACCCAGATTTGTAACCATCGTGACTTGTGGGTCAGGAATGGCGAAGCTTTGGGTAAGTATCACATTGCCGTTGGCATCCTTCGCGGTAAGGACCATGTTACCTGTCCCAGTCGTGGTGCAACTGTAAGCCAAATACAAAGGACTTGGACTTTGTATTTGTGTCAAAGTCCCGCACAACGTGGCATTTAACGAGATGCCTTGGTTAAGTTGTGTAACTCCAACATAAAAAGCGATAGGAACGCCATATGCCAATTTACTGATTTGGACATTCGGGGCTTTGAGTGTAGTATTCGTACTCGAACCGCAGGAACTCAGCAGCAATGTTCCTAAAAAACAGATCACCAAAGTCAAGTTATTAAAAATCTTGTTTTTACTTTCGGATTCATTGAACATAAAAAAACGATTGCGCTTCATCAGTCAAACACCCAGCTCTTTCTATCTTCAACCCTCAAATCTAGGTACGCTTGTTTTAAGCGCTCCCTTCGCAACTCATAGTAACGATCTGAATTGCGATCCTGATTGGACAATTGAATCAAGGTATCTCCCATTTTTGGAACGACACCAACGTTTGAAGTGATTTTGTTGTCGGTCGACCCAATTTTCGAATCAGCTGTAAAAGTGAACTGATTTGTACCTCGAATGTTCACAGCATCAAAACTGCTGTTGGCTCTTGGTGTGAGAGGAATCCAAAGCTGAAAACCTGCAAAGTTGATGTAGCTTGAATCAAGTTGCCTACTTCTTTGCAAGTAAAAATTCAATGCCGTGTCTCCATACCAAAAACGCTCTGTGACTATGATTCCTTTGTCGCCTAGCCAATACTTGCCTCCCTGAACTTCAGTGGTAGCGTTATATCGATTGTCAATTGAATAGCGCAGACTTGCCAAAGCATATTTGTTTCGGGCTGTAAGGCTACCCAAAGATTGATCCTTGAACTCACCCCCTTGCAAATCCATACGCACCTTACCTTGATTTATAAATGTTTGTGTTTCAAATCCAAAACCAGAATAATTTTGATAAATCTTACCTGCAGTGCCCATGGCTTGAGTGTTGATTTTTGGAATGTCAATTACCTGATGCACAACTTCCCTAGAAACTTGCTGAGTCAACCGCTGAGAGTGAAAAGCTCCTCCTTGGTTAAAATTACTAGTTCTAATTCCCATTGGAACTATCGCGTTGAGATCCAGGTATCCTCCATTCCACAGCCGAACTACAGGATTCACGTTTGCACCCAGATCAATGTCAAAAATGCCGTATTCAGTTCCAAGCGTGTTCACAAAAGTTGGGCTGATGACCAAATCCGGTCTTACTTGAGACGTAGAGTCAAATGACCACTCAACATTTGACCATTCAAAAGGGTGGTGAAGTGCAGACTTTACTTCTAGGTCTAAGTAACAAGAGTCATTTTGTTCGAGCCATTTTTTTACGCACCCAATGTCTCCATTCACGCTCAAAACATCCAAACCCCTGTTACTGACCATCAACTCGAAGTGCCTTGGCTTATCTCCAAAGGTGGACGCCAAAACTCCAAGTGCAACTCCAGCGGCATCCATCACATTCCATTGAAAATTCTCTTGGTCGACTTGCAAAATCAAATCATCACCTCGTACACCGAACTTGGCTTTGTAAAAACCTTGCTTGATAAGGTCATCTTGTAAGTCGAAGGGTTTAATACGTGGCAAACGAATTCGCTTTGATTTCTTATTAAAGGGCAAAGTCTCATCGTTACCCAAGTTATTCTCTTGCACTTCAGACAAGGGTAAATTCACACCCATCCCAATCCAAGACTTTTGTGTCACATCGGAGTGCGTGAGGTGGTTATTAAGGGTCACATAAACATCCGTTTTCGAATCCAAAGGGTGATCATAGATGGTGGTGTGCATCCAAGCATCCTTGCCAATTTGGTCGTAACTCAATCGACTCCAGCGGTTCACATCCCATTGAATGCCACCAAATCCACCATGTAAAGGTGCATCGGGCTTAGAGCTTTTTCCAGCTCCCAATGTCACCTGTAAATTTCCAACTTTGTGAGTAGCAACCGCGTATTTACTGCTAAAGTAGGATGCGGCTCCACCAAAATCCACATCACCGAGTGCAACATTTGTGTTTTTATCTAAAAAGGGCAACCACTGATGGGGCAGTCGATATTTCAAAGAAGTAGAGAAGTCCCTCATTTGCCCAACTGGACAATTCACATTGATGAACATGTTGCAATGCAAATCTTGTGTTGCAATGCGAGAAGTCACTTCTAAGCCTTCCATCACCCCAAAGCCCACGTTGTAGTTAAATCCTTGATCGTTGATAGAACCAGAGTGAACAGCTCCAGGGATTTGATTCTCATAAGCCAAGGAAGCTTTTCCAATTCCAATCACGTCAGCGGAAGGCACCATGCCAAGACCAGAGTAACCATTTGAGTTGAGTAAGCTCAATTGTGCCGAGGCAGTGTGCGAACATATCAATGAACAAATAAACACCAAGGAAAGTAGATATCCTTGGAATATAGGAGCCGAATCCTTGTTGAGGTCGTCTCGGTAGAGATTAAAGTGGCTCATTGCAAACTTATACTTGATCCTTGGAATCTACCGATCTTCAATCAAGACTTGCTACATCAAGCTGTCGAATCCACTCTTTCCATGCTGGATCATCGGTAGGCAACAAGGACAAAATACGTGCCTGTGTCTTGTACAGGGTCAGCAAAATATTGTTGAGGTCACTTGCTCTTCGAGCTAGCAAAAGCTCGGCGTTTGAGACATCTGTCCATGTTCGCAACCCTTTCTTGACTCCAAATTCTGATGAACGCTTTTGCTCCTCTGCAGCAAGCACCAAACCTCTTGCAGCGCTTGCTTTGTCAAGAAGCCCTGCTTGCGAAGCCCAATCTCCATCAAACTGATTTTGTATACGAATTGACAAGGCCTCCCTATCAGCAACACTGGCTTCATAGGTAGCAATGGCTTGTCTTTTAGTGGCCTCTAGTCCTCCCCCTGCATACAAAGGCACTGAAAGTTGAAAACCAACTTGATTGTTTCGATACTGATAACCTAGGGTATTGGTTGTATCGTTTTGTGCATTGATGCTTTGACCGAAAGCATCTAGTGTTGGGTAATTGTCAAAACGTGATTGCTGGGCTTTGATCTGATTGATTCTTTCAACGGCCTTAGACGCCAACAACTCAGGAGTCTCATCCTCCACCTTTTCCCAAAGCGCGTCCTTTTCAAAACTCATGAAATGCACTTTATCCTCATCAGGAAGGTGACGATTCATCCAATCGCTTTGCTCTAACCCACTAAGAGTTTGAAAAGCTTTGAGTTTAGATTTGACATTGAGCTCCGCATCACTGAGCATTGCCTTGGCTTGTTTGAGTTGGGCTTGAGCCTCAATCATTCCATCTTTGGTGCCGTCACCCTTTTCAAATCTTAAGGTTTCTTGCTTGGCCGATTCAGCAATGGTTTGAATGGCTTTGGAATAAATTAGTTTGTTGGTTTGAGCGGACAACAAGTCAAACCATGCGCTACTGACACGATTCCAAAGATCAGACTTAGCCGACTGGAATTTAAGCTCTCCGTAAAAGGCCTGCTGTTTGCCAAGATCCAGACCCACCCAATCTCTTGGCCTTAGTATGCTCTGCCTAACTGAAAAAGAATAGTTGTAGGAAGATCCTCTAAAGGGACTGGCCTGAGGCCCCAATGAAGTATTTTGTGTTGTAGTTTGAGAAAGCGTGGCTTGAGAACCTTGAATATTGGCTTGGGGCAACAGCCTGGAACGTGCAATAGCGATGTTTTCTCTAGCTGCAACACGATTAGCAGCAGCAGACTGAAGACTAGGGTCATTTCCCCATGCAGCAGACAGCGAATCGTTCAAACTTTGAGCTGAGACAGCCAATGAGAAACTAAAACAAGCAAAAGTCAAAACTACAACAAAAAGTCTTGAAAAATAGTATTTCATTCGTTGTCTAGCAAGTTAAAAAGTTAGTGATAAAATATAAAATTAAAATATTCATATAGGATATCACGGATTCGAAAAATTTTCAACTTTAATCAACACACTAATTACAGTACAGAACTATTTTTAATTTATTTTGCAGATTTAAGTAAAAAAATGAATTATTTTTGCTTAAATTTTCAAAATTAAATAACAAAAAACTACTGATAATTTACAAAAACATAGTCTACGATTTCATTATTTGCAGAATATCCTTCAACCAATTGAGATATTAATCTTTGAATACTTAAGATATCATTACAAGCCATTAACCTATTTAATTCTTCGAGTTTTTGTTTTATTTCGTTCAATTGAAAAAAATCCTCCTTGGCTTTTAGAATTCGAGGATGAACTGTAGGGCTAGGGTTATTACCAATCAATAACTCTTCATAGAGTTTCTCGCCTGAGCGCAGACCAGTGACTTTAACTTCAATGTCACCATCTGGTTCTTCTTGAGTTTTAAGTTTCAACCCAGATAGCTCGACCATCCGACTTGCAAGATCATAGATTCGAACGGGCTGGCCCATGTCAAGCACAAAAACTTCGCCCCCAAAACTCATCGAACCTGCTTGCAACACCAATTGGGCAGCTTCTGGAATTGACATAAAGTAACGTGTTACGTTTATATCTGTAAGTGTAATTGGCCCCCCGTTTTTGATTTGTTCTTTAAACAGAGGTACGACGGACCCACTTGACCCAAGAACATTTCCAAATCTGACCATTGAAAAAATCGTTGGATTCAATTGATGTCTTGAGACATGTTCATTGTTGCCTAAATCACTAGCCAAGGCCTGCAGCAGCAATTCTGCCAATCGCTTACTTGCACCCATGATATTGGTTGGGCGTACTGCCTTATCAGTACTAATCAGCACAAAATTACTGACACCGTGAGTTAAAGATGCATTTGCAAACACCCAAGTACCCAAAACATTATTTCTCAAACCTTCCACAACATTGTGTTCAACCATAGGAACGTGTTTATAGGCAGCGGCATGAAAGACAGTATCGGGCTTCCAAGTTTTCATAATGGTGTCAATTCTAGCTTCATCAATAACAGATGCAAGCAACGGAATGATCCTTGGCAAGACTAAATATTGATCGCGATTTAAAGATGATTTAAATTTATTCAAAGAAGTTTCAAGTTCTGTATGGATTTGATAAAGTGCAACTTCACTATTATCTAAGACCAATAAAAATGTTGGATTCAACTTTATAATTTGCCTACACAACTCACTTCCGATTGACCCTCCAGCACCCGTTACCAAAACAGCTTTTTGATAAACGTTTTTATTTAGTAGACTTTGAATGGGAGTGATAACTTCACGACCAAGCAAATCATCAACATCTAGTTCAAGAACATCTTTTAAAGTAATTCTTCCCGTTGCAATGTCACTTAAACCTGGCAACGTGCGAACTGTAATTTGATATTGTGATAATTTATCTAAAATTTGATTTCTGCGTTGCCTAGTTACAGAAGGAATAGCAAGAAGTATTTCTCTAACCTTATGTTCTTTTATCACAATATCAAGCTTAGCAGGATCAAAGATGCTTAAGCCATCTATAAAATGCCCATGCAATTTCGTGTTGTCATCTAAAAAACCGATTAAATTGAGCTCTTGCCCGTTAAGAATTGCAGCAGACAACTGTCGCCCTGCCCTTCCAGCTCCATATATCAAAATGTTTGATTGATTAATCCTTACCCCGATGCTTTGATGCCTATCACTCATGACGCATCTTGCAAAAATTCGTGAACCACCAATAAAACAAAACAAAACCATTGGATCAATTAAACCAATGGTGAATGGAACGCCATCAAACTTAGACAAATACAATATAAAAATAAATAACAGTAAGTAGGTGAGCATTGCCTTTGCAATAGTTCTTGCAGTCTCAATACCTGTATATCTATAAATAATTTTATAAAAACCAAATATAAAAAATACAGGTATAGCCAAACCTATCGAAAGATAGGTGACCAACATAGTGGAAGAAATTATGTGAAACTGATTACTGTGTATTTGACCTAAACGGAGATAAAAAGAAATCCATGCACTTAAGACACAAAAGATAATATCAATGATAAAAACTAAACCACTTTTCAGCGGTCTTGGAATTTTTAAAAGTGAAGGAAAATGTTGAATTTGAAAAACTTTCATTTATAAATTTGGGGATTTAATATGAATTATAACTATTATATTTTTTATCATAATTTCTTCACCAACCTTACTAGAGCCCCGATATGAGGCTTTAGCGGGCCACAGTTTAGCGGGCCCAGGCCCGTTCTCACCCACAAAATTTAACGATAGACCTCACGGCGGTGTCCGATTTCGAGGACAAGAATCGTCACCACCTCGTCTTTGATGTCGCATATCACGCGGACATCACCTACCCGATATCGCCAATATGAGCCCAACTTCGGGCCTACCAAATTCGTGCCTTGACTTCGGGGATCTTCCAATCGAGCAACCCGCTCATCCATAAAGTCAAGCACCCGAAGCGCTATCGATTTATCGAGCTTCTTGAGTTGTCTTTGAGAGGTCTCGGTGTATTTAATGACCCAGCTCAAGCGAGCTCCTCACCTCGATTGAATTGAGAACAGCCTCCTGACCTTTGCGCACGCGCTCCATGGTGGCATCGGCCAAGTAGAAGTCCTCTAGGTCATCCAGTCCGCCCTCGATGAGTTCGCGCAGATAGTACGACTTTGCGCGACCGGTCAGGTGCGCAAGATTATCAAGACGTTGCTCGATGAGCGGGTCTAAGCGGATGGATACAGTCACGGAACGGCCCCTGTTTACTTGCAATGATTGTATTACACCGAATACAAAAGTCAAATCGAGACCAGGCTTACAAGACATATGTTGAGCCCATGTCCTCATGGAAACGCCCTGCAAGGCTGGCCACGAACACCATGAAACAAAGCCTTGGTCGACAGATTCCTTTATTACGTGGACGGATACCTTTTAAGAAGGCCCCGGGAAGACTATTACCTTTTAAGCAACGCGTAGTAGGCTCGGCCGTAGAGTTCCCGCCACGCCGTCTCTGTTTTTTTCAATGCCTCGGCGTTGGGCAGGAAGTCAATCACGCTCAACTCTTTGGCCTGACTGACCTGGAAGTCCACCGCAAAGGGCACCACCTCAAACCCCGCACGCTCAAATAGTGTCTTTGCCCGGTTCATGTGAAAGGCAGATGTCACCAAGAGAATCTTGATCCTTCTCGCCCCGAGTGGGGCCAGCGCCTCCTTGACGGTCAGGGCCTCTTCGGCGGTGTTTTGCGAGACGCCCGACACCAGGATCCGCTCTGCCGGGACGCTCAACTGCTCGGCGTAGGTCTTTAGTACCTCGCCCTCGGGCCTGGCCCTGCCCTCCCAGGGTACCCATCCCCCGGTGAAAACCAACCACGGTGCCCTGCCCGCCTTGTAGAGCTCGATGCCCCCGAAAAAGCGGTCTGCGTCGGTCCACTCACTGACGGCCAGGGGCCCCGGGGCGATCACCCTGCCCCCGCTGAGAACCACCACCGCATCGGCTTGCTCGGCCTCAGATGCGCCGATGCGCTGATAGGGTGACTCCACCCAAGACATCAGTCGGTCACTGAACACGTCGGTACTGCAGACACATAAAAGAATCAGGCCTGAGGCTATGAATTTCTTTCTGCTCAGCATCAGGCCCAACGCGACCAGCAAGAGCGTGAGGCCGGTGGGCAACAAAAAGACGGGCAGTAGTTTATGCAGGTAGATCATTTTTTAGTGGTCCGGGCCAAGCTCTTTCCTCAACTGGTATGACTCAAGCATCTTTTCTTGACCAATGAGCAGCGCACCGTGGTGCCTTCGGCCAGATGGTAGTCCTCGAGATCATCCAAGCCACAATCGATCAACTCACGCGGAAAAGGGGACTTGGGGCATCCAGTTTAGGGCGCTAGAAGTTCGCTAGATGTTCTAGCCTTTACTGAACTTCTTGGGCGAGGAAGATAGAAAAGGGCATGTCGTGGCTGGATAGATGTTTGACTTTATTACAAAAAATGCAACACGCAGGTTTTGATTATTTTGGCTGCCTAAAACCCCATATCGGGACTCGGTCGCCCGAGGCTTCAGCTACCCACCCGTTTGGTATCGACACATTCAAAACCGAGAGTTCGTTTCGCAAAAACAATGCTACCTGGCATTTTTGGCTTGCAGAGCCAAAAGCTCGCCGATGGCCGACGAGAGCCTGCGCTCCCAAGTCGTCTGGTACCTCAACAGCCTGTCGGACTCCTCCCCGCCGAGGGTCGCCGACCGCAGCAACAGATCCTGCATTCGGTCGAACTCTTTCGAGACTTCCTGCGCCCGGGACACAATCGAACTCAGTTTGGTAATTGCCGAAAGTGAGTCGTTAATCTTTTTGGAATCTACGTCCTCTTGGACTTGTTTCGAATTTCCCTTGATGACGTATACCTCATCGCCTCGTGCCTTGGACTCCATTACCTCCAAACCCAGATACAAGAGTTTTGTCAACTCCGAGTGACCCTTTTCCCCATCATCAAACAGTTCTTGGATCGAGCTCCCAAGACGCAAAATCACTGCGTAGCCAGATATCTTGAGTCGCTCAGCTGCAGCATCTATAAATTCACCAAGCCTTGGCAACTGCGAATGCATATCGTCGTCTTGATCGAGTTTGCCGCCGGCATTTTTGATTTCTTCAGAAAATGTCTCCAACAGGTCAGGCGTTAAGTTCATCGGCAAACTCAGCTGTCGCCCCTTGCTCAAAGTTTGTGCCAGTAACCGCGTCAGATCCTCGCCTGGGTGTACCCTGTCCAACGCCAGTTTCGGATTACCCTCCAACTCAGCCTTGGCAATCTGTAGCTTGACCAGCTCGAGCTCGTAGAGAGCGTCAAGCTTTGTCCTGCACACGGCTATGCGCTGAATTTGTAATTTCTCAAGCGGCGACTCGGGCTTGTAGTAGGCCGTAAGCTCGTGCTCATAACGCTCGACCAGATCCTCCTGATCTGCGCTGACCACGTTGTTACTCGTGGCCCCGTGGACCAGAGAGTTCTGAGATGAGGTCCGCTTACCCCTGGCGGTCTTGGGTCCACCCTTTGGCTTTTTGGCACTCGCGCCCATGTCTTCTACCTGTGCAATTTGGTGATGAGGCGCACGCCAGGATTTTCAGTCGGCGTGCCAACAAATTCAACGCCCGCTTCCTCGAGCGCCTCTTTGATTGCTAAAAGTGTGCGAACCTGTCCAGACGGCACACCCTCCATGACTTCCATACGCTGCAAAGTTGCAGTACCAACGCCAGACGCTTGCGATAAATCACTAGCACTCCATCGAAGTAGTGCTCTAGCAGCACGGATTTGGGCACTTGACAGCAATTTAAATTACCTTGATAATGATATATATTAAATCAAATAAGAGGTTTAGATGATCAATGATACTGCTTCTCAGAAATTGGCTGATCTGCTGATACATGTCGATGGCGCTTACGCCCCAAACACCCTTCGAGCTTACAAGGCAGATATGTTGGAGTTCATCACCTACTGCGACAAAACAGGTGAGTGCGCCTTACCAGCAGCTCCCAAGACAGTGGCGGAGTTTTTGATGCAAACCGTTCCCCAACGCATCAAATCATCCACCATCCGCAGAAAGGTCTCATCCATCAGCGCAATCCATCGCCTGTCTTCTTCTTAGATGACCCGACTAAACATTCCGAGGTCAGAATCACTCAGAGAAAAATCTACAGACAACTGGGTACCCGGTTTAATCAGGCTTACCCCATCACAAGAACATTGCTTACTAGCTTGATTGCCACTTGCGGTAATGATCTTCACGGATTGCGAGATCGCGCATTGCTGCTGGTTGCATACGACTCGATGAGAAGACGTTCAGAGCTGATCTCTTTGCGTGTTGAAGATATTGAATGGCTCGCGGACGATGGGGCAACAATACTGCTTCGCAAAAGCAAAACTGATCAACATGGATGTGGAAAGTGGATACACCTGTCAGCCGAGACAACGCATGCACTGCATCAATGGTTATCAACTACAAAAATCAACGAAGGGTTGATTTTTCGAGGGGTAAGATCATCGGGAGCAATTACTGATGGTTTATGCGAAAGCCGGATCTCCCGTATCTACAAAGCCTTGGCCAGAAAAGCCGGGCTCAGTGAAACATTGGTGCAGTGTATCAGCGGTCTCTATGCGCGTAGGAGGTGCACAAGACCTACTAAATACCGGTGCAAGTTTGCCGCAAATCATGGTCAAAGGCGGGTGGGCAAAAACCGATACAGTGATGAGATATGTTGAACGATCTAGTTTATCAGCTTTAAATTTTTACAAGTCAAGGTGAAATCAGCGGAATCACTAAAGCTCATCAGCGCTCATCCGGGGAGGACAATTTATAAACCGAAGCCTACGACTTAGATTCATACTGATCCGAAAAAAACAGGCTGGAGGATCCAGTAAATATCAGATCAAAACTCATTTTTAGTTAGTTATTTGGCAATCATCAATCAAGAGAGTCCCATCCCTAAACCTGAGCCTGCGTACATCACTGTCAACACTCGTATCTGATTCATCGACGGGGGCTAACCTGGCAGACCAAACCACAATCTTGACAGCATCTCGGTAAAAAAATGCCCCGGGGTAGGGATGCGTAACTGCTCGTATCAACCGATGAGCGTCAAAGACAGAACCAGACAGGTCGATCTCACCATCCTCAGGTTTTCTGCTAGGCCAAACAGTAGCCTTCGTATTATCTTGATCCCGCAGGGTCAGTTCACCACACAAAATCTTGGGGATGACCTCATGAATTACACCTATATGTGCTAAATTTACCGCACTGTACAAGTACGTTGCGTCAGTGGTTGGTTCGATAGGAATCTCAACTTGTATAGCAATTGGACCGGTGTCAACCCCTTCGTCCATTTTAAATAGGGTGACTCCAGTCTTTCTAATATCCTTTAATATGGCCCATGGAATAGCAGCACGCCCTCGACCCTCTGGTAATAACGTTGGGTGCATTCCAAAGGCGCCTAATCGTGGCGCTGCCAGCACCCTTGCACCTGCGATCTGAGACCATCCGACAATAAATAACCAGTCAATTCCCGCTTGCTTTATAGCGTCGATCACCTCAGGGTCGTTCACGTGGGGAGACTTCAAGAGGGGTACTTTGTACTGGTAACAGAACTGGTCCAGATAAACCCGACCGGACTTACTTACTGCCTTGTCGTCAGGCAGAGTCACAGCAAGAGCGAGTTGACCTCCAGCATCATAAATGGCCTTCATACAACTCAAACCAAGCTGTACACACGTGATGAAAGCAAATTTCATAGATTTCAATAAACCGGGGGGGGCTTGAGTAGGTAGGTAAAGGTACCAAGGATAATCTTCAGATCATTAGTTAAGCATTGCGAGGCGGCGTACTTACCATCTAATTCGGCCTTCTGAATTATCGTCATCCCATCAAACGAACTAATTTGGGCTAGACCGGTCAAACCGGGTCGACAAGACAGGGCACCAGTTTTTCTGCGAGCTTCAACAAGCTCGATTTGACTTGGTATTGGAGGACGCGGCCCCACAATGCTCATATCACCCTTCAAAATATTGTAAAGCTGGGGGAGCTCATCAATGCTTGTGCGACGAATAAACTTGCCAACTGGGGCTATCCGGACCGAGCCCAGTTTGTCAGAAGGGACATCCCCCGTATTCACAGGCATGCTGCGAATTTTATAAAACCAAAATATAGCGCCATCCCGACCAATTCGTTTTTGCTTGAAAATCACTGGTCCGGGGTCAAAAACTTTTATCAAGAGCGCAATCAATACGATCAAAGGCATCAGCAACAAAATTGCAATCAACGCACAACAAATGTCCATCGTACGTTTACCAAAAAGCAAATACATCAAAATCCGATACGAAAAACCGTTTGAAATGCTTCTGCATAGCGTTTCCCACACTGTCCACCCCGATATGCGGCATGTCCTCTTATGACTTCAGGCGAACGCGGATGAGGCTCCTGCCTCATAACGCCTCTATATTTACTCAAAGCCTTAATCTTTATATCAAGCGAGTCGGTCACATCGACAAAACAGTTTGGAGAAAACTGCGCCGACTCAGATGGAAATGACCAGTCGGTAGAGGAGAGAACCTCCATGAAACTGAGAGATACAAGCGGTCTGATATTGGCTCTGCGCTGAAAATACCTAGCAGCTACCATGCATGCCCTGGACACATGTACGTGATCATTGTTCAGGTCTGCCGGGTGGTGGGTGAAAATCCGGGTCGGCTGGAAAAGTTCGATCTGACGCTCGATATACTGGACAAGTTCGATGTGATCCACCGTATTCATCCGTATGTTAGGGAAGCTTCCGAGTACAGGCTCACTAAAACCAAGCAACTCGTTGGCCGCACACATGTCTGCATGCAATTCCTCGTTGGCGGGACGACAAGTTCGGGCATCAACATCGCCGCATAAAATAATAGGCTGGACTAGTTCGCCTTTACGCACCAGCTGGGCTCCGGTCGCGCCGAAACCGAGTATTTCGTCGTCAGGGTGAGCTATCACCACCAAGTTGAGTGTTTTTCCGTCTCGCATTACTTTAATGCCTTTTAAAAAATCTTCTAACAACCACCTGGCTGGCATTTAAGTACATGGTATCCCGAGTTCGACAGCAAAAGCGCGCAAGTGGTTGATGAGCAATAAACCAGGATGAAGAAGTTGTCACTACAACGCAGCCGCGCCCATCAATCGGCGCACAACACCTAAAGAACTGTAATGCTGCATCGCCATAAAAATAGGTCTTTATGCGCCCAGTCCGATCAATAACCATCACAGAGTTTACGACTCATTGATTCAGCAGTGTAAGCGCGTTCCACCCCATTTTCATCGGCGGCTCAATAGGAACTCTTGACAGCTGCTGTACCGCCACCAGCAAGACCGGAATGGCCAAAACCACCAAAGCAGCCAGGGCCAGCAAACGATCAAACATTCGTATTATACTATTAGACCTTCTGCAGCTTTCTTCAAGCCCTCATCCAGCGACAGCGGCGGGCTCCAACCCAGCAATCGATGGGTTTTTACAATATCCACTTGCAAAGACCCGCACAGCCGCTGCGCCACATCGGTCTTGCCAACCATTGACGCTGCCAGTTTCAGCCATCTCGGCGGCACAGGAATCAAATGCACCTGGCGACCCAGGGCCTGACTCATCCGATGTAACAATTCGGTGGTGGAAACATCTTCGCCGTCGGAAACTAAAAAAGTCTGATTACCTATCGAAGGGTGCGTTAAGCAGGTCACCAGTAAATCAACAAGATTGTGAAGCGAAACCAGACTGCGCTGGTTCTTAATGGCGCCCAGCGGCAAGGGCACGCCTCGCTTGAGCCAACGCATCAATAAGCCAAAGTTGCCTGGCGCATTTGGCCCATAAACCAGCGGTGGGCGAATGATCAGCACTTCCATTCCACTCTCTTTCGATAATGTCTGCAACCTCAACTCAGCCTCATACTTAGATATTGCATAGGATGAACTTGGTGCTACTGCGTCATCAGCTGAAAAGGGGTGCAAATGAGTTTCGACACCATTGACAGCAATAGAACTAATAAATACAAAACGTCTTACTCTAGCTCTAGCTGCCTGAAGAGCTAAATTAATAGTCCCATCCACATTAATAGTACGGAATGCAGCAAGAGGATTGGGAGCACCCTCATTCATAATGTGTACACGTGCAGCACAATGCACTACCACTGATACACCAGAAAGGAAAGGCTGCCAATCGAATTCTGCAAAACTATCACCAACTACTACTTGCTTTAAACCAATGGGCAGATCCTTGGAAACACATCTAACTCCACCGATTACTTCATGTAATGTTTTTATTTCTAATAGCCGCTTTACTAATGCAGACCCCACAAAGCCGCTGGCTCCTGTTATAAGTACGTGTCCTTTTATCATAAGGCGCTCAAAACTTGTGATACTTAAAAAAAGCGCGCATCGCATACCAACCAAAATACCAGATGGACGACGCTATATTCAACTTCTCTAGATCACGATAAGCGGACCAAACGTGAAGAGCTGACTTCCGTTTATTGCGTGAAACGGACTGATTCATAACACGATACCGCATAAGATCTTCGTTCAAACCGATTGCCAAGTGACCACGCTTCAAAATTTGCAACCAGCAATCAAAATCATCATAGTAGGTTTCCTTCATCCGGACATCGCCCAATACACTGCGATCGAGCAACACAGTCGAGGTTGTTATCGCCGTATTTCCAAGCAATTGACGGTACGAAAGAGCGAGTGGAATGTTAACATACCGCCCTGTGACACTCCCATCAGCAGAAATACGGCGAAAACCAGTAAATACAAAAACTGCCTTATGTTTCTGTGCATGAGAGATAGTACGGTCCAATTTCTCTGGCAACCAAAGGTCATCACTATCCAGAAAAGCAATCCAGCGACCTTTTGCTAATTCGAGCGCAGCATTACGCGCAAGTGCAGGGCCGCCATTGCGCTCCCTAGTAACTAATTTTACCCTTGGATCCACGAGTGACCACTGACGAATTACCGCAATCGTATCATCAGGCGAGCAGTCATCCGTGATGAGCATTTCCCAGTTTGAGTACGTCTGCGCAATTACCGACTTAATAGTATCACTTATGAAAGATGCCGAACGAAACGCAGGGGTTATAATAGATACTAAGTCAGAATTAATTGAAATCATATTATACCAGTTTTAAATACGCGACCAAAAGAATAATTATCATACCTGCACAAGACATTACCTATGTTTTATAAAGGTTAATGCCATCAACAAGAACCGGGAAATTTAGTGATTTACTCAAAAACTCTGTATCATGGATTCTAAAATTCTTACACTCCGTACACATAACCAATGCATCAGAACCATACAAGGCTTCTTCGGGTGAACCGCATAATTCTAGGTCAACTCTATCGCCGTTAATACACTTAGACTCTTTCATAGACTCAATTCGATAGACACCTAGGATAATATTCAAAAGACTAAAAAAATAAGATCAAGAACAACTCAATTGAAAGTATAAATCAAGTCGATAGAGCAATTCATAAAGAAAGCAAGAATAAAAAGTGCTCGAAAATTATATGATGAAAAATCTTAATACTATTTCGCGTGATTAGACCCAGAATATCCTCGCTCTCGAGTGCCCAGAAATTTATATATTATGCGACCTCCAAATAAAGTTTCCATGAAAGATCTAAGAAAATAAAAAAACAAACCAAATGGAATCCAGTAAAATGGAAACATCTTAATCACCATAAACATTCGGTAGTATGGATTAGCTGGATTTTTTATCGACCAAAGTCGAGAAAATCTTTTAACAATACCAGCACTGTTATCGTAAGTGGAAAGACCAGTATTTACCATGTCAGCTGAAATGATGACACCCAAATCTAAGAATGCAGGGCACCCCGACTTAGTTAATCGATAACTAAATTCATAATCAGCACAATAATGTGGCAAATTCAACTCATCAATAAGTCCAGAATTTTTTAAATTGATTACAGGAAATATAAAACATCTCCCTGGCAAGAAATGGACAGGACAAAGCAAATCATTAGGCAATCTATCCTTGAGTAATCCAGCAAACGGATGCCTATTTAGCGTAAATGCCCAAGATTTAACTATCACTCCGCTCGAAATGGCCGTACCATTTGAGAGTGCAATTGCGCCAACCTGACAATTACCAAGTGATTTAAGCCTGCAAACAAGAGCTGTCACAATATCGGTTGAAAACTCAATATCAATATTTGCTACTATAATTAAATCGTTATCCGAACTAATATTTTCAACATATCTAAAACCACGATTAACACTGGCACTCCAAAACTCATCAGATTGACCAAAAATTTCTGTCAATTTGAAATTTACATTATTCGAATATTCTTCAATAATCAAGGAAGATTCATCCGGACCATTGGCATTAACAATTACAACCTCTAATGGAGAATAATCAACAAAATTCAAAGAAGCAAGGAATAGCTTAATCTTGTTCGGTTCACGAAAAGTCGGAACGCAAACAAACACCTTTTCGTCACCAGACATCTTAAATAGCGCCTTTAAAATAATTTAAACAAAAAGAAATACTAATTGCATCTCACAGAAGGATAAAAATATCCATAGATATTAACAACGTCAAATATGAAAAATTCAACCACAATAAAATACATCAGAAAAATTTATCAATCACAGACAACATAGTTAAAAAAATCACTATTAAATGCATATATATTATAAAATTATCCCAACAGAGTGCGTAATCTCTTTTTCAAATATGCATTATAACCGTGATCGATCGAAAACTTATATTTGATGGTTTCGATGACAAAACGAGACTCATTCACATCTTTAGGCGAAACGTTAAAACACTCTTCTGGAAAATACTCACCATATGAATTAAAAACTACTTTATTATAATCATCAAAATTTTTCTTCCTAGAGAGAATAGCGCTAACAGTAAGATAGCTATCCTCAAATTCAACAAAGGGCAAAATCCTATTGGCCTTATAATAAATTAAAAGCTCAAGATAACTCGCCTGATCCTCCCAAGAATGAGCAAAATTAAACTCGCGACTTTTACAATATCTATATTTAATAACAGGTATTTTAAGATGTAATGCTTCATAGGTTATGTTTCCATGATGAGTTAAAGCAACGAAGTTAATTTTATCTAAAATAGATTTCACACTAACTCTTGGATTTATCGAAAAAATATCGTCAAACAATTTGGATCTATGTACCATAGAGTAGTAAGAATCTGTTGTTTTGCGATAATCTAACCCATAACGGGTAAATAAGTTTATAGCATATCTATCATCAATAAGGGATTTATCGGGGTGAATAGCACTTTTAATTCCAGGATGAGGCTTTAATATGCATTGATATCCAAGAGATAACAATGCATTAATAGTAAAATCATGAAAATGGTCGATAGACTTAAAACAATCCAATCCACATCTAAATTGGTCGTCGGCAACAGCATGAAGGAATAGAACTGCAATTGGCCTGTTAGGATCAACCAATACATCTATTTCACCATCAAGTTGGAGCGAACTGTCAATATCAGTTACATTACCCGTCCATACCGCAACACCTTGATTAACCCGATTACTCAACCTAAGGCTGCAATCTAAAATTTCGGAATTAGTTACATTATCAAATTTCGGGGTGTATTCAAAAACCCTTCCCTCGGTGTGAGGTATGTATTCGAACAAAACAAGTTTTCCTGTAAATTTATCAAACTGGTATTCGAAAAAAATACGCTCCTTTATTAAAGTTCTTCTTAGCATTTCATCTTTGAATGATGTCTCTTGTAGGCAATACCTAATATCCTCAGGCCGATAAATCTTCAATAAAGATATCAGTGATTTCTTAAAGTTAATATAGACAACAAGATATTTTAGTAGTAACAAAAAGAAACGAGGATTTATTTTTAAAATTCCATCGCCATACGCAGGATTTCTAAGATACTCAGCAGCAACAATATCACCAATTTTTACATTGTTGATGCATAAACCTGCTAATGCATTAGATTCTTCAAATTTAAAAAAAAGGATTAAGTATCTTAATAAAAGTTGAAAGAAGTTTTTATAAAAATCTAGAACCAACAAAACAGAAAATAGTTTTTCCCAAGAATATCTTTTTAAATATAATCTTGAATCAGAACACTCTCGCAATCCAGTTAAAGATGTTTCAAAGAATTGAGCAGTACCGACCTTATCCAAAATTTTACATCGTAGTTCAGAAACAAGCATCTCAAAGGGAAACCATGTTATATGGCTAGTAATTAGTACCTTACAGCTGTAGTCGTTCAAATGCTTTTTTAAGCAACCAGAATAGGATAAATTCATTGGATTAGACCCCGTATTACAGACCCGTCGGTATAGCTAACTTGCAGATTGTCTTTCCCTGAAGAGCTTCGGTGGCAAGTACCCCAAAGCACTGTGCGGGTGATTTGAATTGTAATCTTCAAA